>Ga0247757_10000104_pt1 | contig 67779 bp, 51 predicted proteins | sample UWRJL126311R4_FD_180929 | JGI IMG/M metagenome (GOLD analysis project Ga0247757, IMG submission 180929) | Plant litter microbial communities from Arlington Agricultural Research Station in Wisconsin, United States - UWRJ-L126-311R-4 | ecosystem: Environmental > Terrestrial > Plant litter >...
GATTCGAATTCAAGCTCCAGGGGTATACAAGGACCATCGATGCAACGTTTTCGGACATCACGAGAGAGGAGTACAATTCGACGGCGCTGGACGAAAAGCTGTACATGGGGGACTTGGAGACGCTGAACGTGTACATACACCAGAGTCTCGGTGGTCTGGGGGGTGTGAGTTCGGTTTTTTCATTTACCCCAACCTGCGCCATGTCCAAGCCCAAACGCAATGACTGATTAGGCTTGGATCTACAGTTTTGCTCTGTTCCCATAGACGGCGGTGAGCAATCCGTAAACGAGGGCTGTCGCTTGGCCTACGATGTCGTCCCTCCAACTGGTAACGGCCGCGTCGCCATCCACGAAATAGGGCACTGGCTCGGGTTGGGTCACACCTTTCAGGAGCGCCCCTCGGGCGCCAACGAAAGTATCCCTCTCTGCGACCTGGATGATAGCGATGGTATAGAAGACACGGCGGTGCATCTGTGTCCCTTGGGATACCCAGATGACGATGTTTATTGGAAATGTAAAGAGGTCAAGTCTTGTCCGGGAAGAAGCGTGAGTTCATAGCTTCGTTCTCTTTGTGCTGAATTTGTCAGGTAGGAGATTCTTACTAACTTGAATGTGTGATTAGGGCAAGCTAATGGATCCGAATCATAATTATATGAGCTATCTATCCACGGCCTGCCTTTCAGAATTCACTCCCGGGCAGGTGAAGCGCATGCATTCCAGCTGGGAATCGAGAAAGAGAACAAATGCCAATTCGAAGGGTAAAGGACAACGTGGTCATACTCAGTAACGCCGTATACTGTAGGATGCAGGGTTGAAACATATAATTCGATGGAAGGGATGTTGGAAATAGCGGGCCTCTCGACTGCTGGCATAGCGAAAGAGGGCGATACGGCTGTTACTAAATACTAAAACATTGGAAGCAAGCTACTAGTTACTTCAATATATCTGTATCGACATGAATAGCGGGCCAAGCATGAGCTTAGGATAGGGACTGCCACCCTCCTACACACTTTAACTTCTGCTGGGATAAAATGTTGTGAAAACGCACATAGATTTGATGCTCGCGCATGTGTATCTAACAACTTCTAGACAAGAAATGGATAGAAATAGAGGAACCCTGCTTGATTATATCGTACTCCTTCCCATGAAGATGTCACCGCAGGCCTCCGTCTCCCGATGTTCATGATAGAGTGCGCACCGACTGCCCCTCCATGGCTTGCAGCTCTCCCACTTCCTCCCATGCTTCAGCTTCTTTCTCTTGTCATCGCCGACCTCCTCTTCCTCGGTAGAAACCCTACCCCGCCCATCCTCCCAGCTCGCAATACCAACCCCTTCCTGGAAACACCGCGAACACCACACACAGCAGCACTCCTCGCAGCCCACAGCACCGACCCTGGGAGGCAGGACCTTCCGACAATTTTCACAAGCGAAGGTAGCATGCCAGGTCTGCGGGAGGAACATGCAATGTCTGTGACGAAGCATGGCTTGGGCGCAGGGGCGCTTGAGGCGGACGCAAAGGTCGCGCAGAAAGCCGGCATGCCAGCGATCCGCGTGGCCTTCGATCAGCTTGTCCGTTTTCTTGAATGCGAAGAGATCCAAGACCAGCTGTCGTATCTTGGCCCCTTCTGCGATGTGCTCGTATAGAAGTCGCGTGTCGCTTGGTGTCAAGACGCTGTTCGTGCTGTCCGCCAGGTCTGCCATCATGTCCACGACGTGGTTTCTCAAGCCTTCGAAAGCTAGCCTGTCGGCATCAATGTATAGATGAAGGAGGGTATAATAGGCGGGCTTCCCGTCCTTGAAGGGCGGCGGGTTTATCGAGCCGGTATACAGCCATGATACGATCAGTTCGAAGGTCTCAACACACAGGTCATCGAATTCGACGCTTTGCTTTGCGGATTCAAGGAAGGGACCAGTGAGGGCATTGCGAAAGTAAGGCGACTGTTGGGTAAGCAAGCTCGTGTGCAACAAGAATCGCGTTCGCTTAGGGCCAACGAGGATCTCAGCGGTGGAGGTGAAGGCGTCAGCGGTTGTTCTAAGGCTCCCGTTAGCATTGCACTCATCCCTTGCATGCCAACTTACCTCAGCGACCTGGTGCGCATGCCAATGGATGTGTAAGGTGGTGGGAGTGTCGTTGGAATGCGTGTCAATCCCTCATCGACCATGTTCCCCAAAAGTTAGCCGTATGGCAACTCGTAATGAATGGCCGTGATTAGCCACAGTAGACAGATGCTAAGGAGCTAGATGGTGATCAAGGTGCTGCAGGTTCCCGCCTTCATATCAGCACCCTCCTATACACTGGACGCGCGCGGAAGGTCTTCGACTATGAAAGCGCGTGAGGAATGCATCGCCGAATATATCAAGCTTACGGTTTGGCTGTCCGTCTCACGGACGCGTGCAGCTGTGGATGCGCGACGACAAAGGGAAGCTAGGAGGCGCTGGGAGCAAACAAAAAGCCGGAAACAGAAAGAATGCCAACGTAGCAGTTCAAACGCACACCTACACATCGCATACAGACAAGTGGCAAAGGTGTTTGAAACTTTGTCATATGAAAATTGCTCAAAGCTTTTACCAGATTACCGAGCAAGGTACCCGACAGGAAAACCCATGGGGGAAAACGGCCGCATCAAACCAATGCCACTAATCCGTTCCTATTTCCAGTTGCTTTGAGCATTGGCTCCCATTGCCTGTACTTACCGACCAAGCTCTTAAATTAGCGTATCCGTAATGTACAGACCGCACAGCTCGGTACCAAACCATATACGCCTTGCTACCACATGCATTGGTAAAGGAGAATAAACATAATTGCATGATGAGAAGTTGCACGTGCCTAGTTGGTGTCAAGAAGAACACGGCACTTAAATTCGATGTTTCTCGGATTCTGGGATTAATTGTTAGCCAACCATTCTTTATAAGAGTCAAGGTAGCGTTTACCAAGGCGGGAGTACAGCATGTACAAGGCCATCTGGTTGCATTCTTGTGTTCCGGTGATGGTCACGAGACGCTCATTGCTGTTCTCATTGGGCTCATTGATCTTAATGACACTGCCACTAAGCTGCCTGATCTCATTGATCTTTGCACCACCCTTGCCAATGATAGCTCCGACCATGTCGTTCGGAATATAGATTTGCTGTGTAAGAGGCTATCAAAGTGTTAGATTATCCATTGCTAAGATGGCAAGACTAAGGGAGATACCAACCTGACCAGGCATCTGAACAGGAGGCTGGTTGGGTGCTGCACCATGGGCGATAGGAGCAGGCTGATGAGCACCGTATGGGCCTGGCTGAGGCGCACCACCGTAATGCGGACGAGCAGGTGAGCCAGCCGCATATGGCATACTGGGCTGCCCATATGCCTGCTGGGGAGGCTGACCATGCAGGTACTGGGGGGGCTGGCCATGGACAGGAGTGCGCTGAGCAGGGTTACCCTGACGACGGTAGTTGTCTGGATAATTGTACTGCCCGCCAGCAGGCTGGGGGACATAGGGCTGTACAGACATTCCTCCAGGTACGACGTTCGCCGCAGTACCGCTGCGTGTAGCATACTGTGACGCGCCTGGACCACCGAAACGCTCAGTGAGCTGCTCGACAAGAGTTTGTGCCACATAGTAGACCGCAATGTGTACAGCATCAGCGACGCCAAGTACAACAAGAGAACGTTCACCCGACATCGGAAGCATAGTATCTGAAGCATTTAGCTTGGCATTGGATGCCTCCTGAATCTCTCGAATACGGATGCCACCCTTGCCGATGATAGATCCAATAAGGATGTGGGGGATTAGCAAGCGCATAGGATATGTCTTCGAGGTAGATGTGGAAGGGGTCTCGAGGTCCTCTTGGTTGAGGGTACGCACAATGAGACCGAAGGCCTGAAACTAGTTAGCATTGTCGTGGCAATACAACCATGCGATTGTGTACCTTTGATACAGCGTCTACTTGACCGCTGACAGTCAGAATGCGCTCGACAGCACCGCGCGAGTAGTCGCTCACAGTGCACTTGGCACCGGAGAGACGGCGGATCTGGGTCACGTTTTCTCCACCTTTACCAATGATAGTAGCTGCCTCGCTGGTGCCAATACAGGCGCGCAGGTGCAGCCAGTTGGTCTCGTCTTGGTGCTGGTTATGGGAAGCAGGGCGACCATTAGCACCAGAGGTCGACTGGATAGGCTGGGTATCGAGTGCAGGAACAATGGCGGGCGCATCTGGGACCACCGTGTCCGCTTGGATGTCACCCTTGGTCTCATTCTGAGCAGCGAGAGAGCCCTCGGCATTTGCTTCAGACTTGACGCCGTCGCCCTTGATATCATCAGCGACGATGCTCTCAGCCTTGACTGGCTGGGCGGTGTCAATGTCCTCTGCACTCGGCTCGTCGCGGAGCATCTTGTCCAACGCAGGTCGCTTCGCATCAGGTTGATCGTTAGGACCGGCTGGGGATGAGGGCTCTTCCAAAGGCCGCTTGGCCGAAGAGGCTGCAATGGTCGGAGAAGCAGACATGTTTTTCGTGCTTCGGTGAGTGTTCACAGTCCCGATAAAAGCTTAGCGGAATTGGATTGTATTGAATGAATTGATTCGGACGTTTGCCACGTTATGTACAGCGGGGGGCTGTCAAGGAAAACGTGCTGGTGCTCGAATAGGGTATGATTGCGACAGACGACAGATGGGGTCGCCGAGAGCAACAGAGTGCTGGGAGATCGTGCAGCGTAGTGGATGGAGCGATGATATGAAGATCGGGAGCAGCGTCTCAGAGAGGAGGAGCCGCGTGTGCTTGTACAATGCAGCGAGATGCCGGAGAGAGAGCGGGTATGATTCGCGACGAGCGTCGAGAGAGTTTGAAGAAATTGGTCCAGGTAGTAAAGAAAGCTCGCTTCGTCAAACCTTCCTGAGGGGCAGCGTGCCGGCGTCTCAGAGGGAGAGGACGCTCTAGATGCTTGCGCCGAGCCTCAGAGAACGAGCAGCGACTGAGGGGGAGGGCGGGGGTGGGATGGGGCGCGCAGGAACAGATGGTTTTGTGGAGAGCTGTTGCTTGTTGCGAGCGCGGCGAGCAAGAGCAGGTAGGCCGCCGTCGCAGTCGCAGCTGCCAAATAGGAAGCGGAGACACGCTAGCGTCTTGGCATCATTTTGTCACGTGGACAGCTCCCCCGCGCGCCGGGCACTCACTCACTCGCTGCAGCGGTGAAGGCGACTTGGATGCTGTTGTGGCCGTTCTCGCCTGTGCTCTATCTGCAGCCCGTACGCAACGACGCTCGCATTGCTGGGCGTGGAGGCCTACCCGGTTGAAACTTCCATTCACAGTATCTGAACCCCCTCACGGCTGCACTTTTCTCACTGCAGCCGCCAAAAATGGCGCAATCCCACGCCGACGTCGTTGCACGTATCCAGCAAACCATTGCACAAGCTCGTGAGATGCATGAAACCGCCATGGACCTGGACGCGCCCAGCATTGAGGCACGCCTGGAGCAGACGACGAGAGAGCTGCAGGCACGCGTCAAGGAACAACAAGCTGCCCTTGAGCAGGTGAGCACTGGAACGGATCCCAAGCCTGGACAGTCCCACTGAATCATACCTAGCTGCGGCGTTCGTCGGGAGCAGACATTGAGCAGGCTGGCTATGCGTCCCAGGACCCCCGTAAGAAGCTGAAGCAGCTTCTTGTCGTAAAACATGCATACGAAAAGCTCAATGAGACCACGCCTTTCTTGCCGTCGAGTGACTCAGTGTTGCCAACATTTCTGGTCACCCGCGCATTGCAGCAAAATATCCAAGGGACGAAGCAAGCCATCGCTACAGTCGAAGCCCAGATCAAAATAACCGAAGATTCACTGAGGCGTGAAGAAGCGAACCGCCAGGACGCTCGACTGATTTTAGCATCTCTAAGTAGTCGTAGGGCGAGGCTGGATGCTGACATCGAGAACCGATCGCGAAAGAACCCGGACCAGCTTGCAAAGGAGCTCATCGCCGCTAAGCGTGCTCGCAAAGAGAAGTATGATGAAGAAACACAGCGCTTAGAAGATGCCATCAATGATTTCATCAATGACTACTTATCTCCCATGCTGGCTGCAGAAGAACTCGGTGGCCCGGTGGTTGGTGACATGTTGCAGGTAGAGAACGAAACTCTTGCAGCTGGCTTCACGAAGAAAGGCAAGGCAAAATCGACAAAGAAGCCCCTTTCAGATAAGACGCGGCAACGCCGAATTGATCAGATTTGGGGCAAGAGTGTGCCCATTGAAGACGAAGACGAAGAGCCTCTCACGGAAGCCGAAGCCGCTGATCATGAGATGCGCACGCTTCTTGAGAATTTGTTTGTCACACTAAACGGCCCTGGACGCGGTACCATGTACTATGACCTAGAGAGAGATTCTGCGGCCTCTAGGTTCCTGGTCAGGGCTAAGGTTGCGCAGTTTCACCCCAAAGATGCGCGCAGGCTTCGATTGATCGATTTCGGAAGGGAGTTGGATGAATGAACTTTGATACCCAATGCCCACTATTTTACGAAATAAATACGTTATGCTACAGCAGAAATGTTCTCATATCCACCTTATGGTAGCCGTAATGGAGACCTTCGTAAGTGCTACGAGTAGTGTTCCAAAGATTTCATTCGGAGATGTTTGCATGAAAGATCAGATACGCCATGTGTCATATCATCTCTAACTTTGCCAGCCTTCCTAGACGTGCCCCCAATGTCTCGTACTTGCTACTGACCTTCTCTGCGACACCTCAATTTGTATGTCGCCTGACTATTGCAGGGCTCTTTCAGAACGACCTTAGTCGCGGTCTACCGGCCGATCAACTAAAACCTATTGTCGGCTCATTGCTCAAGAACCATCAATATTACGCGTTTTACGCGCTTCACCAGTTTTTCCTCTGCAATGATACCAGCAATATTGTTATGTGCATTAACGACTTTTGTATATCTGTGTGCATGCAGTAATTCAATATCACCATCGTGCAAATTGCCAAATTCGATTCGCTGAGTAGCTGTTCTTGAACGGGATTACTTCCAGCTTTGGATTGGAGACTCCGAGCCGTTTATTCTAAGGGACTAGAAAGGGGTGTGCTATGCGAGTGAGGAATAGTAGTAGTTCTTAAAGCCTACAGATATACCATGGGGCATACGGAATTTGTTTAGTGCAACATCAACTACGTTGATCAATATCCCAAATTGCATGTTGACGGAGTCAAGCTGATGTTGGGAGACAGTCCGAAGAAGGGCCGCAAACAACACTAGCTCGATGTTGACTACATGAGTCTGATGTAACATTCGGATTACGTGGAAGTCGTGGATGGCGTTTGGTGCTCTCATGAGGTTGCGTCAAAGGTTCAATCGCATTTGACTATCAATTAGACTCTAAAAGATGACGGGCTCACAAGGCTCAGCCTATGTTTCCCACTAGCGTCGGGGAGCTGATGCTTGTAGACTGTGGCATGCTACCCTTTTATCGATTTCTTATCGAACGGAGTCGTACTGACCTGCGGATAACGGTCAGCCCAATTACCTAACGGACCTGGAGTTCGCTACAAAACCCATTCTGAAGCCTCTTACAGGCAACGACCACTGCCTTGTTAGAACACAGCACCAGGGCACGACAATGACATAGCGCATGTCCCACTTTCCCCCTCGAGGGAGGGCACTGCGTGTACATTGCTTACCCTTAGCCGGCCGAGCACCCGTTTTATTGGGCCAACCGGGAGCATTCCAGCTTACCCCAGCTTCGCGTGCACATCCAGCCTGCGAGCATTCGCCCATGATCCCCGCGGGATTCAAACAATGCGGAACGCTACAAGGAATCCTATTCGGCGGTTGACCACCTTTCAGACATAGGCAGAAAGAGAACATGCTGCTATTGGCTGGTGGCGTAGGTGATTGCATGCTGGGCGCTGAAATGCGGTCAACAAGTCACTCTGCACTGCTGGCGGCAGAATGGTACGATGTCTGCAGGTTCAACGTCTGAAACGTGGATTTGCCAACGAAACGGAGCGCAACCGAGCTGACTACCCTGCAGCCCTCCTGCAGCAGGGCATCCTCCCCCGTCCAGGGCTAGCTCTTACTGACAACGGTCTTCAGGATCGCTAAGGGGAAAAAGGCCAAGCAGGCTGGATACCCCGTGACAATAATGTGACTGAAGATGAATCAGAAACCGTGCCGTTTTATGACCGTAGGAAAAGCCGACAAGAATATTAACACGGCGGCTTGATGGGATTTTGCAAGGGTACTGTGGATGATGGCTAGGGTTGAGGTCACGGGTCTGCTCGCTTACAAGGCAGGCTTAAGGCAGGCTTAAAGCGGCGGCGACTTCAAGGATCTCGCTGCGATCGTCTCGAGGGGCGGATATCGAGCTTCGATCGGTGATCTGACCGACGTTGGTCTGCAAAAGGTGGGATGTACCTGGGGCAGACCGAAGTAGGCCCAGTGCTGGGGTGGTCTCTGTACGAAATTTACACATGCTGAGAAACTCCACCGGTAAAGCGGATCAGAAACGATGATCAAATGCTCCCTTGCCAGCCGAAAGCCATGCTTGCCCAGCCTAAAAGTACGGCCCACGAACCAGACGAGTGGCAGTGCAGCAGCTGCACGGAATGGGATTGCCACCCATCGTTTTGCGTTTAGCTCGTGTGTAAAGCTTAAGCTTAACCCCACGTCCTCGCATCGTCCCGGTGTCACTTTCTCCTAGGGGGTTGTTGTCGTCAATGCCTGCGCCACAACGACCATCTCGAAGAGACACCGATTAGGGTTCACGCCGTCTGCTCACCCTCAAGCGCAGCAGCGCCGACGTCCATCCGCGAGCATACGCAGTGGCGAAGAGTACGCGTAGGCTTTTTCACTGGCTTTCAGCTCGCTGCAACCGACATGGCATTCTGGGCCGAACAGATATTGTCCCATGAGCGTCCACCCACTTCAGGGCACTGCCTCACTATCATCCCGGGCCGCTGTGGCGAGAGCTCGCGCTCGCGCGCTTCACGCTTATGCACTCGCCACACGCACGCGCGCAGCGCGCGGTGGCCCTCGTGGCGAAAAAAGTACCCCTCACCAATCTCGTGGCTCATTAATACGATCTTCAAGATCGACACTCCGAGTTCCCGTCCTCGCGAACACCGTACCACGGCTTCGGCACCCTCCATTGGCAGACCCCGTAAGCCCTGAGCGGAGCCGATTCTCCATGGAGTAGAAATGCCCAGACAAACCCTTTACTCGGTCAATAAAACCGCTCGGGGTCCACGACGCAGTCCATAGGAACGGAAAAGAACGCCCTGGACCAGTACGTACGCCTACCGTTCCGAGGTTTTGCAGTTGCAGTAGCAGTAGCAGTAGCAGCAGCAGCAGTCGGTTGGCGGTGCAGGGACGCTTATGGGCGGTGCTACGTTATGACGGAAGGCGCATGTTGTTGCCCTGTGCTCCTGTGACCCTTCTGTCGCGATCGGAAACGGCACCGAGCACCCCATTCTCCCTCTTGGCCCATCAATGCGCCTTATCTGCTCCGAGCTTATCCCCCCTCCCACGAGGAAGATTTGTCGTCTCTTAGGACGAGTCCAGACCGCTCCGTAGCGGAGACTTTGAAAATGAGGGCCAACAGATGTAGAAAAGAAAAAAAAGGGAGCAAATAGGCTAATTAGCAAGTGTTGTTACAAGTACCGACAGACCAAACAGATACTCTTGATTAAAAGTCGTGATAATAAAAAAAACAAACGAACTGCCATTACGCGAAACCCCGGACCGTGCATCGATCTTTGAACCAAGTCATCTCTTCCAAATCCTCCGACAGGGCTGGGGAAAAAAAAAAGAAAAGAAAAAAAAAGGGGGGGCCGATCGAAAAGAACAAAAGAGGTCACGTTCCCACGTAAGATGCTTCTTGGTACTTTTTACAATAGGTAGGGAAAAAAAACCCACTCTCATCTAGCGCCAGCGCATGAAACCTTTTTAGTTCAAACAGCAAAACCCCACAGCCAGGCTGCACGATGACATCAAGTTCCCTCGGCCCCGTCCATCAAACGTAGGGCTCTCCCTTGCTCTCTTCCCCCCTTTTGCCCTAGCGATAAGACCGTATTCTTGGTAGGCTAGCTAGCACGTCAAAGCTCCCGACCCACGGTCGCACACCGAAAGCAAAAACGCACCACCACCATCACCACCACAACACGTGCCAACAAAGACGAGAAAAACACAACACACGCACGCCCGCTAACTTTCCGCCTACACTAGTTCTCCAGAGGAAGCGCTGCTGCGCCATTGGCCCAACACCGAGCTGTACGGTACGCGCACCTTGAGTGAGTGAGTGAGCGAGTGTGTGTGTGCGCCCATCGGCCCGTCTCTGCAGCAAAAGCACAGCTCTAGAGCGAGCGTACCGCCGCGCATAAGCATGAGCATGTGCGGCAGGATGGGAATCCTTCCTGCCTGCCTGCCTGCGTCCTGGCCTGGACGCAAGGAGACGGCGGATCCCGGTAGGTATATTGTAGATAGATATGTATGTGTACGTGCGTGGCGCGCAGAGACAGAGAGGGAGAATCGGTAAACAAGCGAACGCGACCAACATGGTGGCGGGTATATCACCCGCGGTAATGAGTGCGTTTTCGGCTCCCAATGGCGCAATGAGCCCCTTAGCATCCCAGTCCTGGCTCGACCGCCCATGGCGAAAAAAAAAGGCGCGGGCGCGAGCGCGGGCGTGGGAATTCGGAATCTTAGGGTTTGGGCTCAGGCGTCCGAAAGGGGGAGGGGGGTCGGCGCTATTGACGTGCCAATTTGCTACCGCCGGGCGCGTCGTTCGACTTGTCGAGCAACGTACTGGCCGATGGTTATCGGGGCCTGCCCGTTTGCCGTGCGGGCCGTTTTGCGCATCCCATGGTCTGGGCTTTCGTATCGGGATATTGCGAGCTTTTAGCATTAGTTAGAGTCGTGTCTTCATCAGCGATTATCAAGTCAGGCGTCGTCTCGCCAAGGAATGTAGGAATCGATCGAGCATCGAGCAAGGATGAGGTATATTATCTTAATAATATTTTATGGTGTATAGGAGCAAAGAAGAATATCAATCTCTGCTGAATGGTGAATAGTGAATAGACTTCTCCGCTTGCGTCCAAATAGTGGCCCCTTATGCAAGCTACGTGTATGTTTATCCGCGTGTATATGTAATTCCCTGGTATAGTAACAACGCAACATTGACTGCCTCAATGTGTAAATAATATGCTTGTTTCTTGCTCCAATCCCGTCCTCAGTTGTGCCCTCACCCCACATTCTTAAATAACAAACCCACCAAAGGTATAAAAATAATGGGTATCGTAGAACAAATCGACATACGAAAGGTAAGCAATGGCTTGCAGTGCAGTGGTATCTTGAAGATGTTTAAAAAAACGCCGAAGGTGATGAAGTGAATCGAATGAGACGGTGTAGTTGAGGGGCTCCCAAAATAGACTGACCAGCGCGGTGATGTGCAAATAATACAATATCGTTACGTAGGGTCGTGACATTGAAGGTCGAACGTAAGGAGCGGGGTAAGGCGACGATCAATTAGCTTTTTAGTAAAGAAGCCTGAGCTCATAACCAGTAGAGTTCACGTTCTCGGTTACGCCAATGTCGCCGTCGACTTGGATGTCTGTCGGACCTGCATCCCATTCTCGCTTCATGGTTTTTGGTGGTGGTGTGATTTCGTGAAACTCGGCCGTCATGTCCTGTTGTTCTGGTATACCCTGTACGGCCTCGTCATCCAGCAGAATCTGGAGGCCTTTCTGATTTACGCGAATCGTTCGAGTGACTTTGGTAGGTTCAAGGTTGAGCTTCCTCGCCACGCCGGTGACGAGTTCTTTCACGGTTCGCTCGAGGAGATACACGGCTCGGTAATAGTTGTCCTCGGGCTGTTTACCCGCGATTCTGGGCTGCACGAAGAAGCATGCGACTGCAACGTTGGGATGATCAGCCACAGAAAATTTGAGGAACAGGGGTGTGTCTTTATTACGTACCTGGCTTGATCATTGGCTCGGGTGGTGGTTGGTAGGTTTGATCGACACCAAGAGCTTCGATCCATCCCGAAAGGGCATGATCATCCCCATAAGGTCTTTGAACTTTGGTCGGAACATCGGAACCAGCTGTGATGCCATGAGGCTTCAGGTCGCCCGTTGCCGTCTGGGGAAGGCTGCGCCATTCATTCGAAGCCATTCGAGATGGTGGAAACGGTGTTGGTTGTTGGAAAGTAGAACCTCGTCGCTTTTCCGAATGCAGGGACTGCTGGCTCGGAGTCGGAGATACAATAGTCGAGGGCGCGCCGGTGTTGGAGCTCTGCCGCTCCCACATGGTTGTGTCGATGTTCGTATCGATCTTGGTCAGGTCTACAGGAGAGCCAGAGAGCTGGACGGGGTGTGCGTCTGGATCGTCCAGATCATCTCCTTTGAGATAAAGCACACTCACTGGCCTGGTGGAGCTGAACATATCCTGGAGGCTAGCTAGCTTCAGATGAAGGTCCTCTTCGGCAGGGGCTCGGGCTCCGGACGTAGAGCTTGCTGACGACATTGACCATGTCCTCTTGTGTTTTGGCACTTTTCCCGGCCTTGAACTCGCCGTGCCTTTCGAGATGGATCCACTACGCTTCCGCTTTCCAAAATCCTTCATTCCCGACTCCACTTGAGCGATTTGCTGCTTCAGCTTGTCAATTGTCTTTTTGACGTGGGCAACATCGTTGGACAGCTTCCGCTCGGCACCGTGGTCACGGAAAAGCTTCACTTTGCAGTAGCACAGCTCAGCTTTCGACCCCTCTTCCGGAGACCCGGGGACGCTCGTAATCATTTCGGTTTTTGCACACAGCCGAACCGGGATGCCCTTCACTCCCTTGGAATGGCTGAAATCGGTCGAAAGGAAATTGAAACGCACGGCAAGGGAACATTCGGGGGCAGCATTGTGAACGGGCGTCCAGGTTACGGCAAATCCGTCGAACGATGCCGCGTCAAGCTCGATCTTGGGGCGCCCTTGCACGTCTCCACCACCAACTTGGCTGGGATCCACGAACTCGACTGCCTGAAGACGGCCACCTCTTTGATGGGCTTCGTTCGTGCCACGGCCTTCTTTCCACAGCTGCCAGCAAGATGCTGGCCGTTGGCGCTGTTGCTCATCTTCGAAGGAAATGCGGATAAAAGTGCGGTACTTTACGGGCACGGATGTAGTTTGCACAGGTGCCGTATCGATTAAAGAAATGGTGTAAGCCTGCCCCTTGTTGAGGTAGGTTACGGGAATCTCGTCGGCATGCTTGATCATCGCAGTAGGCGCATTCAAAGTAACGTGATAGCGAAAGCTAGGGTGGAGTTAGGATTGGGCGGGGCCGATGAAGGTGCGATTCACTCACTTTTCACCTTGCATAGGTGCGGTGGGAGGGGGGACGTTTTCTCCAAAGGTTTGCGGCGCATATCCAATCAACGGCGATTGTTCCTGCATCTCCACGTCTGGAACCATGGGGTCCATTGCGGACGGCTCGTGCGTTTGCGTCATGGGCGCATGCTCAAAGGCAGAAGGCTGATGGGAAAACTGATGGGGCGCAAAAGCCTGGGGGTGCTGGGGCTGCATAGCAAAAGGGTTCTGATTGGTGAAATGGTGGTGAGCCCCGATGGTGTGGGGATTGAAGCCATGAAGATGGGCAGCCGTGGGTGCGGTTTGGCCAGCATGCATAGCACCCTCCGAAGTAGGCAACGAGAGCGGGGTTCCTAAGCCGAAGCTGAAGCCTGGGGTGTGGAGGTCGCCGGCCTGGCTATGGTACAGCGTGTTGGTGCCACCTGGGGTGGGAGTGTAGTATCCGGGGGGCTGGTTAGCAAAGGAGGTGAACGCGAAGCTGTTGGGGTCCAGGAGAGAGGGGGTGAAGCGCCAGGGCTCGTTGTTGCCACGCGGAGTTGGGTCAGCATCTTTGATATCTTCATGGTCACCAAAATTCCTGGAAGGGGGGAACATGTTAGCAGAGCACCTTGGAAAGGGGTTGCCGTGCGGGAGCGAGGATTTGCGGGTGGTCATGGGCGAAAAGCGACGCTCCACAGCCAGCGCATCGCAACCGGGAAGCATCAAAACGTACCGGGCGGTGTGGGCCACGTCGAGGGCGTCGGTGAGCGAGGGCCCCTGGGCGCTATTGAGAGACTGAGAGCGCGAGGTGTGGGAGAGGTGCGGAAAGGCGGCTCTGAAGTTCTCGAGCAGCTCTTCATTCGGCTTCTGCGAGTTGGTCCTGCACAGGGCGGTCAGCTCTGGGTACCGCAGCTCGGGCGCGAGGTGGGCGCGACGCGCCAGCCTGGGAGGGGCAGCGGCTCTGGGGCGGCTGGGGGTCGTACCGGTTGCGAAACATCGCTGTCGAGTTCAGCGGTGATGCGCTGGGTGAGCAGGAGCATGGAGAGAGGAGTGGTATGGGGACGGAGAGGCTCCAGCGGTGTCCTGATGGAACGGGAGCGATGCCACACGGCAAGGTCGAGGTCAAGCCACAGGTATGCAGGCCCGCATGCACAGCGAGGTCAGGCGTCTTTTATCAGGCTAGCCGGCCGTCCAGCAGCGTCCAGTGCAGCGTCCAGCGTCCAGCGTCCAGCACCAGGCCGGCCGGCTTTGACTGGCCTGGCTCGGGGGCCCGGGCGCTGCGTGCTGCGGGCCAGGGCTGGCTGCGACGAGGGCTCTCTTCCTAGCGCGCAAAAGCGGCGCACCAACAGACAGGCCTGGCCGCGAGCCCTGCGTGCTGCGTGCTGCCGCTGCCGCCGTGCGCGAAGACGCTCTCCTGCCCTCCCTCTCTCCCGCAGCGCGTGCCGAGGCGATCGCGTGCACAGCCACGGCCCTACGTCTTCGCGCGTCCGTCGTCGTCGTCGCTGGACGCGCGCTGCAGCCCGTCGATAGTCCATGTGTCGTCGTCCCAGCCCGTCGTTTCTCGAAGCCGCCCGCGGCCTCTGCCCTCACCTGCCACAGTCTGGCGTGCTGGTGTCTGTGGCTCCCAGCCCCCGGTAATTATTCGCCCAAAGCGGCTCTGCCCCCAAGCTGGCTAGCCGGTACGTACCAGCCGCCGTCTGTGCTGTGTGCGCTGGCACGCTGGCAGCCGCCTCTCCGCCGTTGCTGGCCTGCTGTCGCCTGTCCTCCGCCCACGTCTCCGATCCCCTTCGATCGCGCCACCTGACCCATCTCCATCTCCATCTCCTGCCGCGCGCCGTGTCATGTTCCCTGGGCCTAGCGCTGCCTCGGACGCTCTCCTTTGTCGCTCTTCTCTTTCTCTCCCTCTCCCTCTCCCTCTCACAGCCTGCCCAGAGGACACACGGCCGCTGGGCCCCGCCGTGCCGCCGTCAGAATGGCTGCTCAACGGCCAATCCAGTGGCGTGCGCGATGCAAACTAAATCAGCCATATCGCTTGGACATATTGCACCTCGCCCGCTGCGCGCCTAGTCTGACCTAGACTGACGTGCCTCCTCATATGTCAAATGTACAGAGCCGAGATTAAGGAGCCTCCATGTCGTGCCCTCTCGCCTCTCTGTCCGCCGTCGTCCACCCTGGCCCGAGCCCGTCGACGAGCACTCGAGGCCTCGTTGCGCGGTTGGCAGCCTCCCCCTTCCTGACGTCATGGGTGCCATTTGTGTTTCGGTGATTTAGAATGCTCTTGCAGAATCGCATGACGGCCGCCTACCGACCATGGTCATGCCGAACCGCATTCCCGCACGCCCGGCATTTTCCGCCCCCGACCTGGTGGCCCCGGAGCGGAAGCCGAGGCCACCTGGGTAAAAATAAGTGTGGCGGGAGCTCGAGGTATCGTACCTGCGACCAAGAGGGCAATGGATGGACACGATCCGTCGCACGTCATCATCACCACTCGAGACGCTCCAGAGCTCGCTTCCCTTCGTTGCCGCTCCCGGTGTCGTGGCACGAGACGCCTTCCGAGCCCATTTGCCGGCTGCACACCGCCACACCTGTGGCGAAATCATCAACCCCAACATCCTGCCGTCGCTTGTCATTCGTCGCCCTTCCACCAAAGAACGCGTATGCCTCGTTAAACCCCACGAGTCCATCCATGCAGCAAACGTCGACGTTGCAATACCTCCTGCCTGCCCAAACCTCTGTTCGTCGTCCCCCGGTGCAGATCCCGACCGCCAGCGTCCATCGCGTTAGCCGGAGAGGGGAATGTGACCCCCGGTGTTACCAGACTTCCTCGCCGCCCTCTTGATTCGTTACCAACTTGTGCTGCCTCGAAACTTTCTCAAACTGCCCGAGTCGCCCTGCCAGGGTCCATTTTGGTCAACCGTTTCGCTCGCGTTGGCAGTCCTCGAATCGCTACCCGGAACGATGTGTCCGGGTGTACCAGCCGTCTGGTAGATGAAAACGCTGATGTGAGATACAGGAGTGCTCCGATTTCTCTGCGCGTGGGACAACAACCTGTCCCCCAATCATCCCGGCAAGGATGTCCCAATCTCTTTGCCCAGCCCAATCACGCAAATGTCTCCTACGACATTTTCTATTCGCCATCCGCCCCCCAATAGATATAGTGCACATCCTGGCTATAGCGTGTCTACACGGGGCAATACAAGTCTGGGGGTGAGCATGGGGAATACGTCGTTTACACCGACAAAACAAATGGTCAGAAGCGGAGACCGCCCGTTAGACTTCCATGGTTGCATCTAGCAAACTAGGCAACTTACAGCTGGCGATTTGTCCATAACTGTGACGGAAGTCTGTCCGCTCACTAACGTCAAACTCGCCCCATCATAACGCCCCATCACAGTATAGACTACGCCAAATTTTCGACGCTTTGGTACACCCTCCGCCTTCCGATGCAGCTTCAAACGTGCTGGCGCTGCGAAGCCTTCTCTGTCTTGTCCCTTTTGGACACATGGTATGCTCGACTGGAAGGCTCACACTCGGCAGCCATTGGCGTGGTCCGCGCTACGTTTGTCCTCGACAGTGATGAGTTGTCCGCATGATCAGCAGCTCTAGCGGCAGCAAGTGCGGCCATGTTGCTTCGTAGACCTAAGCTACTAGCCGGATCCGATGCATGGGTCTCTCGACGAGCAGCGTGCACAGAATTGCTCCTACTTTGTGATGTCGATCGCAAGCTACTGTTAGAGTTGTGACGAAATGCAGTCAGGACGCTCGATCGACTGTCACGCCGCTCACCGTTGTACTGTCTCCCCGAAGTCGTTGGCAAGCTTGCCACAGAGCTGCCCTGACGTAGAATATCCACGCCTGGGTGCTGGATTGGAAAGGGTATCTTCGATGGCTTCTGAAAGTCAGGATTAAGGTTTTGGTCCTTCACCGAAGACGACGGCATTTGGCTATCTGGGCCTGGGCCGGACGGTACCAGGCACATCAAAGAATGTGTACGGGGTGATTTACTCATCATAACATCATCCTCAAACGCCGGTATTTGGTCATCCCCTGGTTCGAATGAGAAGTGTCGGCGCCTTCTCTGTAATGATCCAAGTTGTGGCTGGGAACGGAAAGATCGGAGACGAGGATTAGGAATGGGTGGAGTCTGGTCTCTGGCAGCTTCTGCATCGGACCCTGACCTAGGAATGGCTGTTTCTTTCCATTGTAGTTCGGTGTCACACTTCTGCGTGGCGTCATCCTCGGCTACGGAAAACAGTTGTAACAGTCCAGTCATGAACTTACTGACATCGATGCCCTTTTTTCTAGCAACCAGTGCACCCAACTCTTGCAAGGCTACAAACGCATCGCAGTCAATAAAAGGATCCGCCATCGTCAAGTGATGCTCGATTTCGTCTGGCAGAGGATCTCCATGGCGGGAAAATCCAGACTCGACTGAGTGGGCGCACGTGTCCGCTGTCTCGGTTCTCATACACGTCAAATTTAATTCGCTCTTGACCTTCCTTGAGAGTGTCAGTCTCGTTTCTTGACTTGGTGGAGTTCCGATTGGACACTCTGCCGGCATCGTCGTAGCATCTAATCGTCTTGACAGAGCGGTCATTTTGCCCGATGGGGATGTCGATCTTTGTAAAAGTACTGGTTACAATGTTAGTGTCTTGAGTTCCTTCACATCAGTGCACATTCGTGCAACGCGTAAAGGGAATGCGCACACATACCTTGCCGACTTCGCATTCTGATTTGTTCATCTAGTTGGTCCCATGATACATTCTGATGTAACGCTGTACTGGCTGAGATAGACTTTCTGTGTGCTCGGCCTCTCTTCACCACACTTTCTTGTCGTGCTTTCACAAGTCTAAGAAAATCTATCAGTTGTGGTCGAAGCAAATCATGTAGGAGACGTACCCAGCCATGCCAGATGTGCCGCGAGCAATAAGCAACTCGAGTCGGCGTATCTCTTCTTGATACTGCAACTCGGCTTGTGACCAATGTTGCTCTGCAGTTTGATAGCCCTCAAGAGTTTCCTTCAGTAAACACTCAAGCCGCTCCTTTTCTTCTCTAATCTTACGGTAGTCTTCGAATACTCGAAAGAGTCCGGCATTGTACTCGGGAGGAATAGCACGATTCGGTACGCAAGTCATGTGTGAATATACCGCTTGCAGTGACGTCAGTGGATCTACTGGCGCTGGGTACGAAGGTGGCGCATCCTCGCTCCAAGGCTCAGTAAATTCAGCTTCTTTGGCCGCATCCTTGAGAGAACGATATCCTGAGAGGTATCTTGAAAGTTTGGGTTTCGTCGCTCTTCGAGGAGTGGAAACGTCGGCAGTTGAATCCTGACGCACGTCTTCGTCGTCAACAGGAAAAGAACCAAGTCCGGTCGCGCTGATCGGAGTTTCCGGGCGACTTTGACTGCTTTTTCTCCACCCGATCTTTTCTGGATGGCGGCGATGTCCCTCGTCGGTGGTCGTGTTCTCTTCTTGGTTGAGCTTCAAGGCGCTGGATCGAGTATGTATTTTCTTGCGCCAGCCTCCAGTCACATTCTTATCAGGCATTATAGTGCGTTCCTGATGCCTTCTGAGCGCTTTTAGGTTGATGTGTGTTTGCTAAACGAGAGTGCACCGAGCGGTGAGGGTCATGTTTGGGACTCCGATGAGGTAGTGTTTATCGACACTAGAGTTGCTCTTGCCAAAGCTCGACTGTTCTAGGCCACGTGCCTGCTTTCACAAAAGCAAGTGAAGGTATCCCTCATTTCACAGCGAAGTGAAAGAATACCCCCAGCCTTCCAAACACTTCACCATTAGACATAGTGACGTACTGGAGCCCACATGTTTTGTTCTAGTGAATAACGAGACATGATAACCACCCAACGTAGAACGCTCCAGGTCCATCAGTGGACTGGAGGTTTCGCTCGTCCATTCTCCCTTTACGCCTTGGTAGTTCTTTCCGTTTGCCGTCAAATAGTTCCGCAGGCCTCCGGATGTCTTGAACCAGTGATCGAAAACATTTCTAGGATGTGCGCAATCGAATCACCCAGTTTTTAATATCTGGAGCGATGGGTGAATGCTGCAATAAGACCTACATGAGAGTTGGCTGCAGGCTTAATCGCTTAGGAGCAATAGCGCTTACAATATGAGGTCAGAGAGTTGAGCTCCTTCGATGGCACATAATGAGTACTGCGCGTGCAGTTTCGAAAGTAAGATTCTCTAGGTTGGACCCAATGGCTAACAGAAAATGAGGTGTTCAGATCCATGTCTTCATATCTTGAAAGCAGAGTAAGTTGGAAGGAAGAGGTGGGCTTGTGATATACTATATAAACACGGCAGACTGCGATACATGGGATGAACGATGACGAAGGACCACATTTATTGGAACTAACAACAACCCGATCATGGCGGCCATCCAATAAACCAACACTTGGCTGGGTAGGGCACGGTGCGCGTCAATGACGCAACACTGCCTACTCGCGAACATTCCCTTTTTCTATCCTCACGCGGACTGAACAACCAAAAAATTAGGATCCTAACGAGTAGATATTACCGTCAAGCCCCAGTACCTATCCAATGATTTCTCTTGTGAAATTGACCCGTATCACACGGATCGGAATCATTGTCATGAATAAAAGGTGATGCTATGAAAAGGCTAGCGTCGGCAAGCCAGGAACAGAGTGAGTTACAGAGAGAAGGTCATAAGACCAACTTATAAAGGAAGCCCGAGATGAATTTTAAAATAAGAATTCAGTAAGAAGTAGATGGCAAGGACCTTTGGACAGAGGCAGTGGTCTCCATAGCATGGGGGCGGCACAGACCAGAGCAGTTTGTATGGACTGTTGAGGTTGTATCGTGGCTCTCTGTAAGTTCAAACCTGTAAATGTAATCCAGAGAACGAGCAAGGCCGCTGATTTTGTAGCGCAAATTCATATGACATAACAGAGGTGACTCCCCAAGCCTTTCCAACACTCTCTTTCGTCTCGCGTATCAGCCCCAGTTTGAGTACCGTTTCATCACACCCAGATCCAATTTGATCACCAGAACAACAACAACAAACGCATAACAACTCACCAGCTCAAGCTTTTCTAGCGGCGATCAACGAATAATCTAAAAATCATTCTGACATGAGAAGAAAATCGCGCGTGAACCAGTATGCTGGTATTAACATTTCTCTTCGCGAAAATGTCTGGGGCTTGATGCTGTCCGTGTCGGTTTCATATCGCCGCCAGAACTCAGCACGCGCTTAGGATAACACAGGGCAAGCGGTGCGGCTGAGCTCAAATGACACAAAACCGTTAAGTTGCACGTCTCGGCGACCTGAGGCACTCCAAGCGCATCCTGACACAGTGCCGCGTACCATCCTATACCCGACAGTTTCCCCACAGCCAATCTCAGTCATCAAAATAAGCCCGGGCGACTACATGTAATGGAGATCCCCGTGGGTGGTTCCTTATGCGACGAGAACAATCCTCAGGAACCATGGCCATCCGGTTTCAGGGAGCACCTCAGGATCTAGGCAAGAATGCTCCGGGGAAGGCCGCTTGGCGATGACATGGAATTGCAGTGTACACATCCGGCATCGTATTAAAGGCAGAGACGCCCAGTGGTGCTAAGAGGATTCAGCCGCTCCCTTCTTCGAGAATAGTCAACACTTCTTTTCTTTCCCATTTTATTACTACATTCATTCGTCGCCGTGCGACTTTATCTTTCGAATTCTCAACACCAGACTATATCATAATAAAAATGAAGTTCACTGCTGTTATTGCTGCTGTTCTCTCCATGGCCGCTTTTGCCATTGCCGCTCCCATTGCAGAGGGTAGGTCAAGCAAGAAGAGTTCTTCAAACGATGCATGCTAACTATTATCAGCCCAGAACCATGGCATGTGCGTGAAGGGGGAGGACGGCGTGGTGTCCCAGATCGATTGCTAGATGCCAGCATAGTAGCAAGACTTGGGCAAGAAGAATGAAGGGGTTGAAGACCAAAACACTGCGGACATTGAATACCGCATGCAGTTCTGCGCATTTCCTAGCCTCCCTGAGCTAGTGACGATACCATTTCCCGTTCCAACTGGAGCTTCTTGGATAATTTACATTTGAGGATATTATTTCAACATCCCCAACCAATCAATAGAATAATCAACATCAAGTGATGCTGTTTTCTCCAAGCCCCCAGGTGCCCTTGAAAAATGTTGTGTAAGATTAGGTAGTGATATGCACCTACATGTGTGTACATGCGACCTCGAAATCCCTCTAGGAAGCTATCAGGTTCCTTTTGACGGATTGTCGGAGTGGCCAATGTTGGGCTCAAGCGGCTGTCACTTCCTGGGATTGCTGAGCGGCCGTCTGAATTTGAATGATCTGAATTCCGATTAAGTTTCGAAGTTCATCAGCGGCTGGTAGATAAACTCACATCCATCTTGACTTTTTCACTCTTGTCTTGGATGTCGTTTATATGTGTTTCTGTGCGTTGGCTGTAACACATTAGCCTTGTGTGGCGGCTGAGCATCGAGTTTGTAATCCCACATTTCCTTATTGATGAACTCTAGGCGCCCATTTACAGCCATGACAGCCTCGCTCTTGTCCTGCTTCAGGAGCACAGGCCCAATCTGCTTATAGATGTTTGCATCATCATCGAGCAGGTCAAACTCTTTCTTGACGGAGGTGTTCTCCTGCTGCTGTGACTCCAACTTTTGGCGCGCCTCAACGGCTGTGGAAAGCTCTGGAGCAAATTAGCCCAGCGTTGAAAAAAAGGACCACGTGCATGTGCTGACCGCCCTGGAGTTTCTGGTAATTTTCGGACAGGTCTTGCAGCTTTTTCTGCACCTCGCCCATGGCGCCGTCCGGCAATCCGCACTTTTCACAAGGTGGAGAGTGGTCTAGGTGCAGATTTTTTATGGTTGGGTGGCGGGGGAATTAGACACAACCCACTTCTTGTGTGACGAGAAGGGAAGAGCTTAGGACAAATTCTTCTATAGTAGAATGGCAGAAGAGAAAGGGTCCGGGAACCCCTCGATAGTGTTGACTATGCCCCGACTCTCCTCTAATCATGACAGGCCCGCTGGGGTGGGTGTGCTATCGAGTTAGCGCGCAAGCGGGGTGACGGCACGTTGTCAGTGCACCCAAGTTGCCCGCTTGCCCAGCAACACGCTGCCTATACACCCCACGCCCTCACTGTACTTCACCTCCACTACCCGCTGCCCGCCCGCTTCCGCCTGCACGCAAAATACCCGTGGGAGTCTTCTCCCTATCTACGCGCAATGAGTAACTCCGACTTCCTCGGCCGCGCCATCGACCAAGTCAAGAAGGCCATAGAGACAGACTCAACAGGCGACTATGAGAAGGCCTACAACCTGTACTGCAGTGCTCGTGAGTGCGCTTAGTGACTGAATGGGCGATCAACCGGTATGCTAATAAACTACAGTCGAGCTGTTTATGCTCGCCGTAAAATGTATGTCTATTCGTCCTACGAGCGGCGCTACCGCACCACATGCCAGGACCGCAACAACGATGCTGACCGTGGCTAGGGGAAAAGAATCAAAAATCCAAGGATATGATACGGGCGAAGATGGCCGAGTACCTGGCGCGTGCCGAGAAGCTCAAAGTACACCTGAGGGCACAAGACCCTGCGAAGCAAGACAAGCCCGCCGCAATGGGTGCCAACGGCAAGGCTAAAGGGTCCGGGTGCGTCTACGCTCTACCTTAGGGATCTCTCGCATAAGCTAAGATCAGGAATAGTGATGACGAAGGTGCAGAGCAGGATGCCGACTCTAAGAAACTTCGCGGCGCACTCGCTGGTGCCATCCTCTCCGAGACACCCAACATCAAATGGGAGGACGTAGCAGGTCTGGAACAAGCGAAAGAAGCACTGAAGGAGGCCGTTATATTACCGATCAGGTTTCCAAAACTCTTTGAGGGCAAGCGGCAACCGTGGAAAGGTATATTACTATACGGTCCACCCGGTACGGGTAAAAGTTATTTGGCAAAGGCTGTCGCTACCGAAGCAAAGAGTACCTTTTTCAGTGTTTCAAGTTCCGATCTGGTGAGCAAGTGGATGGGAGAGTCTGAACGGTAAGCCATCCGTTACCACTGCTCAGCCGAGGAGCTAACGCCGGGCAGGTTGGTCAAGCAGCTCTTTGCTATGGCGCGCGAAAACAAACCCTCCATTATCTTCATCGACGAAATCGACGCTCTATGCGGACCCCGAGGCGAAGGCGAATCTGAAGCATCACGACGTATCAAGACCGAACTGCTTGTGCAGATGGACGGAGTAGGTAAAGACTCCCGTGGTGTCCTAATCCTCGGCGCAACCAACATTCCCTGGCAACTCGACGCTGCCATTCGACGACGATTCCAGCGGCGAGTGCACATTAGTTTGCCAGATCTGCCTGCGAGAACGAGGATGTTCGAACTTGCAGTGGGTAGCACGCCCTGTGAGCTCAATCAAAACGACTTCCGCAAGCTCGCCGAGCTGAGTCAAGGCTACTCTGGCTCTGATATTTCTATTGCAGTACAAGATGCCCTCATGCAGCCCGTCCGCCTAATACAGACAGCGACGCACTACAAACCAGTAAGGACCCAGTTTCTACCTACCGTCGAATTGCCCAATAACAACAGCGCAGGTCAGTGTAGTAAATGGCTTACAACAGTGGACACCTTGCTCCCCAGGTGACCCCGAAGCGAAAGAGATGTCTTGGACTGAGCTCGAGGGCGATCAATTAGTCGAGCCTCCTCTCCGCCTTAAGGACTTTATAAAGGCGATTAAAGCCTCGCGGCCCACCGTTAGTAGAGAAGACCTCAACCGGAATGCGGAATGGACAGAAGAGTTTGGAAGCGAGGGCGCATAGTCAACTAATATGTACGAAGGGTGCGGAACGGAAGGCCAGAGACTGCAACACCGCTTCCATGGGTCTTCAAAGCATCTTGGCAATGCTGAAAGGCAAACAAAGTGCTGCAACGGGTCCTCTAGTAGCGGTGAGAGTTATAGTTGCTGGCTTTATCTTTCCCATGAGCGACAGGCGTAGACGCGCGCGATTACCAAAGCAAATGCGCAGTTGGTAACGTACGGATTTCGAAATTCCTCTTCTCTGACGTCTGTTCGGCATAGCGGATCCGTTTTTAAATATCTGGAACTAGCCGGCGTTATTGTGGGGGGCCTTCCAGATGCACATTTTTTCAGCTTTAGGGTGTCTTGTACATGAAAGGGATATGGCCGAAGGCTTTGATTCTTGATACGCGAAAATGAGAAAGATTTTTTTAATATATATTGTTCTGCGTTATACCGCCCGCGGCGGTCTTGATACCATTCAACATTGCGGCCTAGAAGTACGGCATCTGCTACTACTTACCTATGGCCTCTTGCTCTTCGATATTATACGATAGCAGCTTTGAATATTCTTCGAGAGGCCATATCCAATGCTTTTTGTGGTTCTTTGTATGGAACTATATGCATGTTCATCATACATCAGACAAGAATTTTGGCTGGGGTGGCAATTTTGTCTTTGATGTGAGTCTAGATGGGTACTATAAAGAGGGCTGGGGAATACCAAGGAAGGGAATTAAATGGGGAATCCTATGATGAGAATGACAATAGGACGCACAAAACCTTAGGCCCTGGAAAACAGCGCAGAAAGACCTGAAATGTCACGTCACCTCAATGGTGATGAATGCACACGCTCCACCCACTGTAGCATCGCAGAAGAGTGCCACTCGCCAACTGCTGATCCCATATATATAACCCAACCTCTGCATTTCTTAGCGTTTATGCTTGCTGCGCGTATTCCACACATCTCTCAACTAAAACGACATTGTGTGCTAGCACCTAGCCAAAGTACACTTGAACCGTCCGTTGCTGCTCGGGTGTTAGGCTACCGGCCAGTTGACTCAAGTTGGTATTAGTAACTTGTACGAGGGCCTTGACTGCATTGACAGCGTGAGTGGCGACCTTGCCCTGAAGCGTTTCAGCTTCAAGTGCCTGGACAACAGCAATAAAGCACTTGGCAGCATTATTGAGGACGGCTGGATTTTGTCTACATTACATTAGCTGGAGTGCAAATAGTTCCAATACACTGGTGGACTTACTGCTCAATAAGCTGAGTCATGAATGCATAGGCATGAGGGGCTGCCTCTTCATCGTTAGTGACAGGGAGCGTGTCCACCCATGCGGTTGCCACGTCCTGCCAGTTCTGCACCTTTGCGGTGTTGTAATGCAAGATTTTAGCGATAGAAGCGCAAGCGTTCTCTGTTGCGAACACATCGTCATCCGCTCGAGCGTTCGGTCGTTGCGTCATCTGGAACAGGCTAGGAAGGCTGGCGGCAGCAAAGTCAGACCAAGCCTCTCCACCGCGATGGGCAGCGACACCAATACCGTAAGCCGCTGCTTGACGGTTAGCCGGAACATCATCCTGCAAACCATTGACCAAAGGTTCCATAATGTGATCACGGTAAGTCCATGACTGGGGACCGCAAAACTCCAGAACATCATCGAAAATGCAGATTGCCCATTGGCGTTGCGTGGGATCCTGATTGCTGGCGGAGATCTTGTAGTACTCCATGAGCTGTTCCCAGTGTGGTAGGAATGCAGTGCCTGTATTCTTGAAGATCGTATGGAAGGCCTTATTCATGTCTGAAAGGAGCGTCTGGTCGTCCTCAATGGCGAATAGAGTATCCTCGCTCACTTCCTCACCATCCTCATTTTCGGCCTGCTCCTTGAGACGGTCACCGACGCGTGTCTGATAGTCCTTCAGCACACTGCGCGCAGATTCAATGAATGCTGCCATGTGCGTGCTCGTAAGGCAGCCCCTGCCGATGCATTCCACGCATTCGTAGAAGCATGCGTACATCTCTGCAAGGGTATCAATAGCCGGCTCAGTGCTAAGGACTTCAAGCACCTTTTCCACCGTTCGCTCCCACAATTGACCGAGCTGTGTTGATTCAGGCCCATGGGCTTTCTTATATGCACCAAGAAGAGCTGGAACACATTTGGCGGAAGCTACTCGTACAGGGTCGTGGAAGAAGAAAGCCAGCCCAGGGAGGGCAATCTTATCCATAATATCGTTGACGTATGGCTCGAATGCCTCTTCTAGCACTTGTGCATAGATGACAATCAACTCAATGGCCATGTGCTTATCATCCAACGTGCTGGTCTTAATGCCAATAATCTTGCCTTTGATAGGTACGAGTTCCCAACCGTCTTCCTCCTGTACTTGAGCGACCTGATCCTCATCATCAAGAAGCTGAATGTCGGCCTTCGCGGCAGCAAGTTCAGTCAGGGGAGGGATCACACCAGCCAGGAATGGCACGAATTCTTTGCCTAATACTCGGCACATGCGTCCCCAACAATGAAGCAGATAGGAGGCTTGTGGGTCATCTGGTTCTGAAACACTGTTTTGAATGCGACCAAGCAGTTGAACGAGTGCTAGTGAATCAGCACCCATGCGGTCTTTGCCAACAGCAAGTGCAATGAGCGTAGCACATTCCATAGCTTTGGCTCGTAGGAGCCTGTATTCCTTTGACTGTTCCTCATTCAGAACATTAAAGAGTAAAGGCATCAAGGTGTCGTAATATTTAGAAAATGCAGCTTCAGCGGAGTCTGCAACCGTGGCAATTGTCGATAGAGCTTGTTCCTGGACAAACCTCTTTGAGCTTTGAAGTAGCATGAGCAAATGGCTCAGGAGCTGGTCTAGGTAGGGTTCGAGGATGTCTTTCTCAGCTTCTTCGCAAAAGTTGACAAGAGCTGCTGCTGCGTGTGCCTGTACACGTGGTTCGGACGATTCAAGAACAGGGATGATGTTTGGTAAGACTAATTGATGATACTTCTCCTGCATCGTACCAGCAAAGTCAGTGCTCATTTGGCCGACAGCGTTGCATCCTGCCCACCGAACTCGGGGGTGGGGGTCTCGAAGCGCAGGAAGAACGAGATCAAGGACTTTGTCAAGCTCGCCGATCATCAATTCACGACAGCCCTCAGATATGGCTGAGATTGCCATGAGTGCAGCGTGTCGATCGCGCCATGCTGAAGAGGTCATCATCCGTGGCAACCAATTGAATGTTGGAGGAAGGATCGCTGAGCCACCGAGTTTATTCGCGAGACGATCCATGCATTGTTCACCGGCGACATGATTGAGGTCACTCTCATCCTGGTCGAGCTTTGCTAAGTCAATACTGGGAGTTGCCAGGTCAACAAGGTGACTTACGTCCTCGGATTCATTCCATTCTTCGGCATCATCGTCATCGATTCCAACGTCGGTCATCAGTGACAAGCACTGGGTAACCATGTCGGTAGTAAAATTAGGATCCTTCCTGCACATTTGTGGCGCACTGTCTGCAAAAGTGGCCATTAGCTCGAGAGCATTCTGACGCGGGGTATCCCCGAGTTCTTTATCTTGTATGACGGATACACTGAACTGCACAAGGCTGTTGAAGAGGGGCTTAAACATCTTGGGTGCAACCTCAGCCAAATCGATCAAGGATATCAAAGCCTTTGTGAGTACTTCTCCGTCTCCAGACTCTTTTATAGGAGGCAGGATATTTAGAATCTCAGGAATCAGAGAGAAGTACTTCGTCTGAGCGTTTTTCTTGATAGAACGGAAGAACGACGCGAAAGCTTCCATAGCAGAGATTCGCACCTATGTAACAGTTAAAATCCGCCTATTCATATCGGGTTATATACTTACAGAAGTACTACTGTCTGAGAAGCCTCCTTTGAACGCAGTAATGACGACCTCTTCATGTTGCTTCTCTATGATACCGGGGGTGGTGGAAAATATTCTGAAAGCTGTCTCACGCTGCCCAGAGTCGTTCGATTGACTTGCTTGGAACAAAGCTCCTAGAAGCTCCGGCCACGATACGCCTGTATGCGTGAGAACGTTTCCATCATGTTACGCGCGACTCAAGCTTACCTTCGTCGGTGTGCTGTCGTGCGAGCTCTGCTACGGCGTCTCCGATCTTGCTCCTTACTGATGGATCAGCTTCTTTTCCAAGACATTGTAGCATTCGTGCCCGTATGGCCTCACGCTCGGGCTGGTTGAGGGTGAGGAAGGCGTCGGCCGCTTGGCCGTTGGTGTGTTTCCGCGGCTTTGACGACTGCCGCCTGAAGAGAACAGCGGCAAAGGTTCGAGTCTACAACAAAGTTAAATAAAATATAGCAACATTGTGCAGAGATATACTGACGGTTGAATCTGGTGCAAAGTCTATCTGCTCTGAGAGACCCATTAAGAGGACATCAGGCCTCTGGGAAAACCATTCTTGGTTCAACTGCTCCTCCGCGGCCGTTCGTTCGACGTTGTCCGGTGACTGGAGACCTCGCAGCAAGCTCGTCAAAGCGACATGTATGTTCTCAGGCAGAGTAGCCATAATGGATCGACTTGCGAAAAAGTATAACACGCAAACGGCTCGTAATGGGGGCGGGTTTGCTATGCTAAGAACGACTTCAGCGATATGGCGGGGCTGCCTGCGCAGTCGCAGTCGAAGACCAACGTGGACCAAACAGTTGATAGCGAGAGCAAGAGGATTTCTTAGCTAGTTTGCGAAGTCGAAAGACTGTATATTCTCTGTGTATCGTGTGTCAGAATTTGAAGGAGTGGTTGTTTTGTGAGTTGGTGGGGGAGAGTGGATTAGCGCGCGAGGGCGCGACTGTAAAAAATGTGGGAACAAGAGAAGGACCAGGGTTGCGTACAAAAACACAGCCTCGGCCTATGATTGGCTGTTCAGTCATTCAGTCCCCGTGGAAATGCCCAGTTGGATGAAACCCACTTACTTATGTCCACATGCACTCTTTAAAAGGACGGTGGTGCGGCTTCTATCAAGTAAAAGAAAAGCCTCCACGGACTTTGATTCGCGAAGGCTCGCTGTCAATTCATTCTGTTGCCCCTCACGGAAGCAAAAAGCCGGCAATAAAATACCGAGCATACTGCTATTATAGAGCCCTTATACTTCTTCATCTTCCTCTATTGTTTGACTCAAACTCTCTCTATAAGGGCCGTAGGGAAGTCTTACTATATCTGACTTCTTTGTTTCCACTAGCGCGCTGTTCCGGTCGGAGATTGGAGCATCATGGTCGGACTCATAGTGGAGAATCTAACGAGCAATACGTGCATGTCGCCTAGTCAAGAAGCGTTCGCGAATGTGAAATATTAATTTGCTAACGTGCAACAAAACACTATATACGCCTAAAGTACTTGAATACTACAGCTGATCAAGATCGTGCGTCTATGGATATCAAAAGCTAGCCCGGTCATGCAACGATCGACACAATTACGCATTCCCCGCGATAATCAAAAATTTCTCCATCTCTTCTATCGGTTTGAGGCTCGCCCCAGAGCAAACACAGCAACAATCACAACGGCCAATGTAACGATAGCTCCAGGTAACAATAGGTCGTTGGGGACACCGGCAATGATCTCTTCTTGCTTAGCGACAGTGGACTGGCCTCTTTGTCTGGGACGCGCTTCTTCCTCTTCATTCTCCTCATCGAAGAATTGTTTACGCTCACGAATGACGGATTCTGGAGGCGTAGCTGGTTTAGGCAAGGCAGGTTGAGGGTCGATAGTAGCTGCTAGTGGTGGTTTTTCCGGATCATGGACGAACAAATCGACTTTGTCGCGGTTTGCAAGACGGGAAAGGCTGATCGCTTCAACAAGATCCTGGTTTGTCGTAATAGAAACCGTATCACCCTCATTATCAAGGTAGCTGAGTGCAAATCCTGCCTTGGATATTTGTCCGTCTTCAAAGGTCGGACTGCCTCCAATAGCATCGACTTCTGATCCAAGTTTGGCGACTACACTCGAAACCAATTCTTCAATGCCGGCAGATGCGACGACTTGCAGACGATGCACGCGGCCGCTGGGAGCCTTGAACTTGAATGCAAAGGGGATGTCTTCAAGGTGCGAAGCAGGCGCTCCAGCCAAAGCGGAAGCAGCTGGTGAGTCCCCAACATGCGAAGCGGAGTCATTCGGGAGGACACTATCTCCACGGTCATGAAGTCCAGGACGGTGCATATCGTGAGACATCATTGAGCGATGGTCGGGAGTGCCTGGCATGACGTTACTTCTCCCTTCTCCTGACATCATCGACTCAGTTTCATTATCCAAGGATAGCCAGAATTTGTTCCATGCCGGTCCTTCTCCATCCGCCGTGCTGATATTGTTGATCTAGAAATGAGTCAAAAGGATGACATGTAGATGGAAAGCGCACAGCTTACTTGATCAAGTGTAGCATAAGTTAGCTTTAGTACATCTACCATGCCAACAATTTCACCAGCCTCGCTCATGACGGGCAGATTAAGGTAATGACCATCTGGAAGTCGAATTAATAAGGGGGCTCTCGTATTTTCGCTGCTGCGCTTACCATGCATTTTACGAAGTGCTGCTTGGATACTCATGTCCATAGGTGCAAAATCAGGATGAGGAGTCATTACCCTGACGACACTGCATGTTGCGGGATCAAGTCCGGCAGCTATGACACGAAGAACAACATCTTTGCTAGTGAATATACCGGTAATTTGGCCTTGATCTTGAACGAGTACAGCGGTTGTATGGTTCTCCTTCATCATGGCCGCAGCCTCTTTCACCGAAGTTCGTACTGAGACAGTGGTTGGCGGCAGTCCTGTCAGAACGGACTCTAAGGTCGGCCCGGACATCTTCTGTCGGATCGCCTCCACATATTGAATGATCTGCTGCGGCTGGCTTGCACCTAGTTCAGCCTGCACGCCTTCTAAAGCGTCATAAAGTTTTCGCGATGAACTGTAAGCACGCTCAAGCTTCTCCATGGCATCATAGAAACACTTGGTTATGTCGAGAATGCCAGAAATGTCATGGTTCTCATCCATGACGGGCAAGTGACGAAAGCCCTTTCTGACCATAAGGTCTAACGCATCTGTGGCACTTGTATCTGTTTTGGCGCACAATGGGTTCTTAGTCATGATCTCTTCTATAGTCACGTCCCGAGCCTTGACACCAGCACCGACCACACGGAAAGCCAGGTCCTTAGCAGTGAAGATACCGGCAATGCGGTCATCATCGTCTGTTACCAAAACGCAGTCTTCTCTTTTTGCTGCCATCAATTGTGCGGCTTCGGCAACGGTCGTGTTGGGCTTGATCTGCAACGCTGGGCTCGGCTTGAGAGCAAGGACTGTGCCAGGGGGAGCTTTTCTCGATGGACGTACACGGCCTCCAGGGTTCTTCTTCTTATTTAGATCTGTCTCGATCTTGCGGCGGATGGCCTGGCTACTGGTAAGAAAGAGCTTAAAGTGTGGCTGTAAGTTATGCTATACGTACCTCATCCCTCTTGGACATTTTCGCCCGACTGGCACTGAGCGTAGATGTGCCAGCATCACTTTGAGAGTGTGAATGTGATGCATGCTCGAGAGCGGGACGAGGAATGCCAGATGGGCTGGTGAACTGGGCCGGGTGCTGGGATCGGTTCTTGGGCGTACCCCTGAGGGTGCCGGTAGCAGACATGGCTATAGGATGAGAATGCTTCACGATAAAGTAGAGAGATGCACAGGGTAGTTGATATAGTCGAGAGTGTCGCTCTCGAAGGGCTCAGCGGGAGGTAGAAGAAGGTTCGACCCTGGCAACCAATAAACAAAACGCGCTCGGGCGGGACTCCTTTAGGAAAAGCTCGGCTGTGCTCGGGTCACCAGGACAGCAGTCCCTCGCGGAAGCAAGAAAGTCGTGAATGAAACATCAGATATCGATTTTAGAGGGCTCTCCTATGCCTTTGTTTTCCTCTATTACTCTCTTTAAAATGTTCTTATGAGTATTCTCAAAGGGGGTGCTATAGCATCCAACATTTTTGTTTCTACAAGAGAGCAGTCACCAGTTTGAAACAGAAGAGAACTGAAAATCGCATTTTAATGCACGACAGGAAAATGCCTCACTAAGGCTGGTACTAGGACCTCCCATATTGTAGCACAAGAGTGATGTTGCTCCTCGAAGTGAGTGTGATGGACTTCATCTAGGGGTAGCATACCAAGTCTATACCATGGCTAATCCTATTCATCGTGTCAACCCGTGATCCATACAATATTTTCAATTTGTGTGAATAGATGTTACCACCCGTATTCAGGCATCTTCCCTCCAGGAGGGACTATAATCGAGTCTATCTGGCAATAGTTGATGTGCCAAGACATCAGATAAGATGCGGGTCAATCTCGGCGCGGCGTCCTCGCTACGCCCACATTCAATTTGGCTCCTCAGACACGGCTGCACGTAACGACACCACAACGACAACCCACCCTGCTGACTCCTAGGTTCTCCATCTTCGGTACGCAAACATTCTGACCAACTCAATTTGACCTTATCGCTAAGGGATTTCAGAATCAGCCCAACATGGTCAAGAAGCGAGCATCTAAGTACGCGATACCGAACAACTGTGTTCCTGCGTTGTCGAAGGCTAATTTTTCGCAGCGGTCGCAACAAGAAGGGCCGCGGCCACGTTAAGCCTATTCGTTGCTCCAACTGCTCTCGCTGCACCCCTAAGGACAAGGCCATCAAGAGGTTTACCATCAGGAACATGGTTGAGTCTGCCGCTATCCGTACGTCTCTGACTTTGTGGCATTTTATGCGGCTTTCACGAAGAACGATATACTAATTATTCGAAAGGTGATATCTCCGATGCGTCCGTTTTCCCTGAGTACACTGTTCCCAAGATGTACTTGAAGCTCCAGTACTGCGTCAGCTGCGCTATTCACGGCAAGATCGTCCGGTACGTCCTATTACGGGCCCAGACTTAACAGCAGGTAGCAGTCTCTGATTCAGGAATTAGTGTCCGCTCACGAGAGGGTCGTCGTAACCGTGCCCCCCCGCCACGCGTCAGGTACAACAAGGATGGAAAGAAGGTCAACCCTAACCAGACCGCGAAGCAAGCCGCGTAAATGATTAAATGTGCGAGCTTGGGGAAGGGTGATGAAGTCATGGCGCTTGGTATGGGTCAACGGTTCATTTCGAAATCTCATACTGGAAAACATGCATGAATCAATGGAGGTTTAGGCTGGCCAATGTGATGATTCATGGTTGCGAGCTTGCTTCGAAGGGCTGCGAGAACGCCCGAGGCTGGCCACGAGCTTGTAAAGCAAAACTCGATTCGATATGCATCAACCTCATGGCTTTCGTGTGATACCAACGTACCAATGATTGATCACATCCTCAACAAGCTTGCATTGACCAAACATGCTATTACTAGCAATAACCCAACAACGCCAGTACTTGAGACATACTCAGCTCATAGACGTGTCCTTTGATCTACTATAGATCCGTTATCTCGCTTCAGTCGTTTCTTTTTTTGCTATCGCCCAGATCCCCTCCGTCCGCTTGGCCATTCAATGCCTCCCCAGGTTCAGTGGTATCCCAATCCTCAGCATTCTCATCCCAGTTGTCCAGCTCCTGCTCGACGTTTGGGTGTACAATGCCGGTTTCCTGTCCATCCATGCTCTCGCCAAGCTCAATGTCAACGTCTTGATCGTCGCCAGCTACAGCTCCATATCCTCTAGCTGCCCGCTTCCGCTCTAGCATGCGCTTGTGATACCAATTGCAGAGTGCAATAGCACCTAAGGAGCCTAGAACATTCGCAAGAATATCGTAATAATCAAAGTCACGGTTGATCTACCAAAGTCAGCGACACCCATAGTCTTCAAGCTGGCCTTGAGCATTTCCCGCCCAGAGTCTCAAATGAGTGCGGTTTTTGTAGAACTACTTACAGGTAGCAAACCCTGGACGACCTCGCTCGCAAGGCCGAGCACCAGTGTGCAAACAGTAAATGTCAGTTGGAGAACCTTCCTCCGCGAGGTCTCAAATATCCAGTAGAATGATAGCGTGAGGGCGAAGAAGGCTACAAAATGTAGCGCTTTATCGGACTGCTTATAGGTTGGGACCTTGTTGTATTCGGACGGGACAAAACCTCCAGCAGCCGAGATAAAGATCAAGATTATGAAAGCTCCTATTGAGTTGTCAGATACGTTGCGCTGCGAGGATGCGGTCGTTGACTCCGACGTCAGAGTGTTGGGGTTGAGAGTACGGCGCTAGAACCGGTACACGGCTAGGAGTCGACGGACAAGCCCGAAGAGGACAATTTGATCACTTCTTAAGGTTGCCGTGTTGGCGGAATTGAGAGTGCACGTATTCGGCGCCTTCAGGCGTGGCCGCGTGGCCATGTGGAAGGTTGACTCCATAGCGGGTAGGCTACGTACCTGCAAAAGACTTTCGAATCCGCATTGTGATATTATCAGGTCTGGTCTGCGTTACCGGGGAGAAGTAAGCATGATACGGAGGTCTTTGGAGGTGGTGATCGGTGGGCAATGCTGTACCGAGCTCTGTTCAGCCAGGCGTACGGCTGCGTTGCGCAGGCTTCAACCTAACCGCTTTTGGAGACCTTGCAGGGTTGGACTGGTGGGGCCACACAAGTCGATCAAATCGATCGATGCTGCGTATACAAATGCATTAGCCTCAATTGTGGCTCCTGCTACAGTCGGATCAAGCGTCAAGCGGGTTCGGTTTACTTTATGTGGGAGCCAAACAAGGCCGCTAACCAGTTTTTTGCAATAGGGATATGCTCGTCAGTTAATCGTGGAAAAGCACTGCTGTATCATCGCCAAGTTTGGTGATAGTTTTAGATTACAATACTGGAATTGAATATGGGTTGAAAGATGAGCTGAAGATGTCGCTATGTACGCTAGACAAGGCTTGACAAACAAAGGCGGTTGATGGATTGTGGGCCTTCCTGAGGTTCAATAGTAGAGATAAAGCCGACATGGTTGGGCACTGAAGCAGCAGGAATCCGGATAACCCATCTACTATATAGTTATTGTACTGGACTGAGATATAGACCACTAGACTCCAGGTTCATATGTCTGTATTATCCCACCATTTTGGCCGGAGCTATTCGAAACTGCTAGCGAGCTCGACTGCGGAACGCCTACTGGCCTCATTAACACTTTTTACATTCTACAAAAATATGTGCAGTCGACAAACTATACTCGAGGTAAGCAAGCAGACCAAAAGCTCGTACTTGGGGAAGTTATTCATTACGACAGCAGGCGTTTGATATGCGCGGGACCGGGCTAAGCTAAGGTAGCGTGCGCACAGCCGTATTGGGCAGTAGCGCTAACCTAATTGCAACGCAGGCAGGAGTCCCTCCTCAACTGCACTTGCTCCGCAACAACGACCGACCAAGACCGGGTCGCTTTTGCCAACACCCCCACGCCGTATTTCATCTCGAAGTCATCGGCATCCATCTCGCACTCGGCCCACCCTCTTCCATGCTTGATTTTAGCTCGCCGCGACATCTGTACGAGGTCGCAGAGCGGAGGGCGGAGCCATCCTAAAGGACCGGGTCGCTCTTGCCAAGACTCCCCACAGCGACATGTCCATGTCTCTACATCCATCATCGCGCGAACGCCAGAATTATGCCCGCTTCCCGTTGAACCCGATCCGTCTGCGCACTCCTAATGCTGCTTTGAGCGATGAGGCAATGTCCAACGGCTCCAACAATAACAACCTGGCGGACGGCTTGGAGACCGTTACCGAAGAAGACCCCCGGGTCGCGCGCTGGCGAGAACACTATCAGCGCGCTGAGGCGCGTCTCGAAGCATTTCTGAGCAGTGATGGCGAGCAGTATATTGGTGATGGAAGTGCTCATCATGCAATAGAGTTGCCCTCCGACGTCGCTCCCGTAGCGCATGACGCGCGCTCAAACGTGACACCCAAGAAACCAGTTCGAGCCATCAACGAAGACGACTATGGTGACGATGAAGATGCTGAGGAGGAAGATGACACTCATACATCACCGTTACTTGCGAAAAGCACTGCAAACGGAATGACCGCGGCCCCCATCGATACGCCAAGCCTTCGATTTCCACCTTCACTATCAAACAAACTGGGCTTCGAGCCCGCGGGCACCCCAAACTCAGAGCATCCCAAGTCGGCTGATGATGTGCGCAAGAAACTACAACAGGATAAGAAGGCAGCTGAGGATGCGGCGAAGCGCAGCTTTTACACACGGTTTTACACACTAGAAAGCGACCGAGATGCTATGCTAGAACAGCAAAAACTAGATGAGCTCGACCGTCAAGTGGAGACTGAGGTCTCTGGTCAGCCTTCCACCACCCCTGCTCCCGGCGCAAGCACGGCTCCCCAACAGGGAACTCTGAGCACAACCAATCTTGGAGCATCTAGCCTCACACTTAAACACCTGATTGCGCGTATAGATGCGCAGAGAGATAAAGTCCATGCCAGCGATACTCAGCTGCGGAGTTTGATTAGCGAAGTACGGAAGAATCGAAGTAAATGGGCCAACGAAGACCGCGTTGGGCAAGAAGAACTCTATGAGAGTATGGAGAAAGTTCTTATGGAGCTCAAAGCAGGAGAGCATGCGAACCCATTTCTTCAACGCGTGAACAAACGTGAAGCGCCTGACTACTACAACGTTATTAAACAACCTATGGATATCGGAACGATGATGAAGAAGCTTAAGCAGCTGGTTTACAAGTCAAAGAAAGAGTTTGTGGATGACCTTATGCTCATTTGGGCTAACTGTCTGAAATACAACTCCACCCCTGATCATCCTCTCCGTAAGAAAGCGCTTTACATGCGGAAAGAGACTGAGAAACTCGTACCACTGATACCTGACATAACGGTTCGAGACCGGGCCGAGGTGGAGGCCGAAGAACGGAGGATGCGTAATGGAGATGTAGATGCAGATGGCGCGGAAGACAGTGAAGATGAAGAACCTATTATGGCGTCTCGTGGTCGCAAAGCTCCGAGTAAAGGGGGGAAAGGTAGCAGTACGGCAAGAAAGGCGCCTCCAGCAGGACTAGAAGGCACGCCTGTACCAGAAAACAAGCCATCTGTGCCGACACTCAACCATACTGTGTCCAACTTGAAGAACGAATTTCTCCGCGCGGACTCCGAGATGGAGGGAAGCGTCAATGGTTTTTCGACACCACCACCAGGAACCCTTACTCCGATCGGGCCCAACGGTACTGTGCGCGGCGGTGCCCATGGAAGTCAGGCTGATATATCAGAGGCTGATGGTACTGGCGCGTCTGTCAGTGGCTTTACGCTCGAAGAAGATGCGGACTTGGACGATCTCGAGTACAAAACTTGGAAACAAGTCACAAAGAAAGACCGAGCAACGATCGCTGCTGAGCGCCATCGATTGTTTCGAGATGACCAACTTCAGGTAGATGAACCTGCAATTCTCCGCAGTAAAGCGGGCATGAGGAGATGGTTACGACATCGAAAGCAAGCACTCGAGGAATGCTCATCGGGTAATGTTGCATCATTGTCAGACGGTAAAGATGGCACCCGACCAATCACGAGTGAAACATTGGCGGAGGGTATTGAAGGGGAAGAAGAACGCCAGGTACCGGATTACTACGACCCAGTTTGCGCCATCCCTGATCTCAATGAACGTCTTCAATGGGTCGAAGATGCTGAAGGACACGTTATCCAACAGCTCGAAGAATACATGCGCGTCGTGCCCAAAGGTCAATTCACCGCGCCAGACAGCTCTTTAGCCAAAAAACTGGAGTCCAATATGCAGCAGATGCAGGAAACGAGGAAAGTATGCTCCAAGATCGGAGTTGCGAAACAAATGCAACTACAGTCGCAGGTAAGAAGCTATTGGTCCTATCTTAATGCTCTCTACTCACCAAAATAGATGTACCAGAATCAGTTCCAAAAATATGAACCACAACCATTTGTTGAACAGGATATTGACCCCATGGTCGTATCTGAAGACGGGCCCATCATGGCTCCATACGTTTGCCGAGCCGCACTCCAGCGCAGCGTAGGCAAGATCTTCTACCATGCAGGTTTCGAGGAATTTCAGCCTTCCGCACTCGACGCAATCACCGATATCGCCGGCGACTTTTTCCAGAAACTTGTGGCTAGTTTCGGATTGTATCGAGAGATGCCCAAGATGAGATCTGATGTTCCAGTGAAGACAGCTGAAGGCAAGACTACGAACTGGGTTCCAAGATTTTCCCAGGAGGAAGCAATCTTGCATACACTGCAAGTGAACGGTGTTGATCTTGAGACTCTGGAGACTTACGTCAAAGACGATATAGAGCGACTTGGGACCAAATTGGCCGGTATGCATGACAGGATGAGGTCATATCTAAAAGAACTTCTTCGACCTGCACTCGATCCTAGCGCTGGTCCGGATGGCGCTGGAGCATTTAATGATGGCAGCGATCAATTTGTGGGTGGCGACTTCGCGGAAGATATTGGTGAAGACTTCTTTGGTTTCAAATCGCTCGGTCTTGACATCGAGCTCGGTCTTACTAACAGCGTCCCATTGCACCTACTGCGGAATCGGATATATAATGCGCATGCTGCCCAGAACACAAAGTATGTACCTCCGTTGCTCCTGTATCGCTCTGCTTCTAACAAATTGCCAGCAATGTCACAACTACTGGCGTCCTCATGGAAGAGCCACCAAAGTTCGAAGCCGTCACTGTACAGAACGTTTCCAACCAGATTGGCCTTGTACAAAATTGGTTTCTTTCTAAATTGCATGATAACAACAACCAAGCACTGGTCGAAGACGATGAGTTACCTCCAAAGCAGCGTTTCCCCAAGCCGCGCCTTCCACCAACTGGCAAAATCTCAAGTCCCCGTAAGCGTCCATTGAGGGAACAGCAGCAAATGGCTCGGAAGAAGCGTAAGCTAGACGAGGAAAAAGATGATAACGGTGGGAATGACCACGGATCTGGTGGTCTGTTGAAAAATCTCAGCAAACCAGTAGGCAAACTTAAGCTTGAAATGCCACAAAAGGAAAATCAAAACGTGCCTGAGCCTGAAAAGGATGACGGCAGTGCTGTTGGGATGATTAGCCCCGAGAGCATTCTGGCAGCCTGATTCTATTCAAATCTCGGGCAGGGAGGTTCATGTATCGCGCATCACGTACTGTTTTTGGCGAGTGTGTTGGCGTTGTGTCTCAATACCCTTCATAAGGCTGTTTTTTTCTGGACTTACTGCCCCATTCAGCTTCAGATTCTGACACTCTTGATTGTCCGGTTTAATAAACAATTCCTTACATAGTTCCTTTCAGGACGCACGGCAGACGAGCATTTTATGGCAACTGTGGTAGTTTGGCGTATGTTTGTTTGATCGCCCTTTTGGCGACGTGTACTCCATGCTTTCATGGGTGATTAGGATATACTTGGCGGTCGTATACCCCTTGGCCTTGGTGGGGAGCGGGTGGCGATGGTCGGCAAGATTGACTTTGTCTAATTCTGTATATATCACGTAACCAAGGCCATAGTAACAGCTCTATGCTAGGAAGTGGGTATGGTCCTGTCAATATGAAATCTACTACAAATTTTTTTGTGCGCATCAGAGTTGAGTGATACAAGTGGGGGATGGGGGAGTCCTCCGTTGCCGTAGAAGAGTAGGAATTGTTAAGGTCATGGAGACTGGGAATACGTCATGTACCTTTTGTGGAGGTGTACCCAGCTTGCATGTATGAATCGTAGCTTTAGTCGAGAAGACTATTTGTAAAGAAGAATCATCACAGCGTCGTAGCGCGCAAGATCAATCGGTCTGGCCTTGATTGCCCTGACTTTGATAGCCGAGCTGAAATTATCAATGATGTCCTTAGCGCGCGGACATCTTTGCACCCGGCCATCGATTGCACTTCCACCTTACTCTTCTTAAAGTCTTGTGGTGCCCTCACTACGCGCCATAGTCGAGCACTGGTTTTTGTCTCATTGTGCTGAGTTGGTGTTGGTTCTTCATTTGTAGCTGGCGGAATTTTCTAGGTCTAAGCCCACGGTGCGACGAGACACGGTTCATTTGTTCTTTAGTTGGACCTTCTGTCCCTTCACTCAATCTCCATTTCAACGTCCTCCGCCGACGTGTGCGCAGCTCCCTGTGCGACGCAGTGCCGGTCGACAGATAAGCATTGTCGCTCCTTCGGGTTACTTTTACGTTTATCAGCACCCATTTCCTTTTTTACCTGCTCATCCAACTCTTCTCTTCTGGTTTCGTTCACGACTTTCTCACCCACCGCAATGGCGCCAACCGCGCAGGCGTCCAACAGTCGCGGCTCATACAATGGGGAGTATCCCCATTTCGAGTCTCGTAGCGATTTTCTCAAGGCATACGGCAAAGTAGAGTACCATGAATATCGAGAAAATACAAAAAACCCTCTAAGCTACCAAGACTGGAAGGCATCGGACCACGTTTTCGGAGCCTATCTCTGGAATGCAGCACTAGAAATCTGGGATGGATGTGATAGTACCGTAAGTTTTGTGTAGCCCTAATTTCTCAACTACAGGTACTTAACGCGGAAAGGATTTGGATACCGACTCAGATGCTTCTAGTTCCAACGTGCGTGCCCCAGCGGCGCAACTGGAGAAATCTAGCACAACGAATGGACATGGAATGCGGACCACTGTCATACCATCGGCATCTACGAAACTGAAGACCTCTGCGGGTACCACGACGCGCAAAAAGAAATCAAAGAAGAAATTCCTCGTAAGAGCCTTCCCCCCCAGGTTGCCGTTTCTTAGCTGATCAGCCACAGTCGGAAGAGATTGTGCCGTCAGATGCCAGTGACGACATTGCAGAATCGTCAGCCGGTTTAAAAGAATCTCCAATGGCAGAGCAGTTTCTAGGGACCGGTATCAATGAACAGCGGAGATCCGGTGGAAGGAAGAAAAAGCAATTTCTCGTGAGCCAAGTCGAGAAAAATTCAAACGTACTGCTAATAAGTCTACAGTCTGAGGAGACCATATCCCCAGAAGACCTGGAGAATGATTCCTTGACAATTGAAGATGGCAATATGGCTGCGTCGTCCTCACATGAGTTTGGTCCACCTGGTAGGTTTTTCTTTCAGATACAATTGTCTGTATCTACTGTGCTTCGTCGTCATTCATATTCGAAGCATTCGTAGTTGTTGTTTTTACCCATATCTTCCAGTTTTGCTGCTATCGCACACAAGAACTCACGAGCTAATAGTCACTGTAGCAGAGCAAGTCACTCCAGTAGCGACGACGAGCCCTAAATCATTCAAGATCAAAAGTGGCAAGAAATCTCAGAAGAAACATCTAGTATGAACACCATTCTTCTTTCCTTTATCTCATCTAACGAATTCGAAAGTCACACGCTCCCATCTCTCAGGACGATGATGATGACGGTTCCGCGCTCGCTGATGACGTGATGACACCCAAGAATGCGACCGCCTCACCTGAAGATCCGGGCTCTTCGTCCTCTTCTAGGCGCGGGCTGCGTATTCGGACACCCGCCCAACAACGGCCATATTACCACCATGCACGCGTCTTTGAGGATTTGGTTTCCGAGCCTGAACCTGATACCAATATTAGGCCGTCTCCAAGGGCAAAAACCACTAAGCTCGCCCAGGTTTTGTACCCGGATGACCTAACTGATATTCAGTACGAAAGAGAAGGTACACCAGATCTAGAAAATAATGAGCATATCGGCGAGCCCTTGACCAATACCTCTACAGGTCCCCTGGAACTGCCGCCTCCTAGAAAAGCGCACTATAAAGGGAAAGGTAGAGCTTGGAAAAAGACTTCAGAAGACGAAGATGAAGATTACGTGTCACCAATAAAGAACAGGTTATCGAACCAACCAAAGAGGCAAGTCGGTCGAAGGAAGTCTGTCCCAACATCTTATCTACAAGGCGAAAAAGAGGACGATTTCGAATTAGAAGAAATGTCCAAAGATGTATCCGAACAATCACCCCAAGAGAAAATTGCGCTGCCCATCCGCAGCCCAGTCCAGGCCCAAAAGGTGGGAAACCCGAAACGCAAGCCGAGGAAGACACACAGCCTATCGGAAGAATTCGTAAGAGACGACTCCGACACCACGCCAGAGGGAGCGCCCCAGTTGCATGCCCAGACTCAGCCGGAACGTGTGCCGGAGCCCGCTGTGGCGGCTACACCCAAGCAGAAAACACCTAAGAAACGAGGCCGGCCAAGAAAAAATAACCAAAAACAGAAGCATCCGCCCAAAAATACTAGTGCGGTAGCTGAACCCCAAGAGCTCCGCATAGAGGTTGAGACTATGTCAAAATCTATACTTCCCGCTACTCAGCCCAACAATTTGCCCGAAACTTCCGCAGAGACCGTCGCTGAATATGTTACTCAAGAAGGGCCAACCAGTCCCGTAAGAAATCCCCGCAAAAGGAAGAGCGAAGATCCTGATGCTGGTAATGGTGAATCGTTGTGACTAATTAGTGGGCGCTCTGGGCCTTTTAACAACTTCTCCAACAACGATAGTATTGCAAATTTCTTTATGCTGGCATTTAAAAGCTTGCAGGCAATGCTCGGGCATGTTGTAGGGGAATAATGGTATTTGCATTGGCTCATATGAAAGAGGGCGTTTGAACAGTTTTCAGATCAATGGTGTCATTACAAAGTGTATTGTCATATAGCAAACATGGTTTGGCACAATGTCCTTCTGATGAATCGTTTTGCCGATGACCTGGCTGATACATACCATGTTGCTAAACTTGGTATTTACTGCCCTCAAGTCGTTCGGCAGAAATCCTAGTCTTAGGGAGCAACCGTGATTAATAATGTCTGCCATTATAGGGGTGTGCTCCACGGCACCACTTGCTGTTACTACTCTGCATAGATTGTTCTAGCTTAGTCTTCTTACCGTGATGTCATTCAATGTTTTCCATATTGCTTTACTTTACGCCTTGTGTCTAGTCTAACCAAAATACGATGTTAAGACGTAATCAATAGGACTGTTTTCATCAAAAAGGGGAACTAAGTACCCCTGCTGATGACGGTGCCCGCGCTATAAGCCCTACAGTCTGTTCAATGCAAATCAGACCCTACATGTCTCTAGATTGATATCACCAAGAAAAAAAGATGGACGTTCTAGCTATTGATTTGTATATGCTAGACTCTAACGAAAGCGAGAAGATATACTTTAGCTAGCTAATAGAGTGAACGATCAGGCGACGCCCATCATCGATGGTAGTATCAAACTAGTAATGATACACCTACATGATCCCCTAATGGCCCGAGTTGGAAATGGCCCTCACAGGGATGAAAGGATTAGAAATAGGAGATTGTATAACACTATCGCTGCTTTAATTTTCATGTACAAAAAGAATCGCAAGGTCGCAGTGTTTCGTCTAATTACCGCTACAAGAAGGTCCGTATGCCTCTTTATGTTCCTCCATGATTTGATTTCAGCCCCCCGCCACCCTGTAAGGACCCTAAGGGGGGTGACATTATATCCGGCTTTTCGATTCTGTAAGTACAAGGGACACTCTCTTTGTTCGTTGCTTTCACGGATGACGAGAGTACGTTTAGTTATGAGGGTCTCACACGAAAATGAAAATACTAAAAACGAGGCCACTCACCAAGGGGACTCACGGCCTTTTGTTTTATGCTTTTGTTATTTTAGATATTGTTTTTGAGTATCGTTGAGCTATTAACGTGTCTAAATATTATCACTTTTAACGAGATCGACTAAAAGACGTCCGTGACCCCTTCAGTGGTACCGAGAGACAAGAAGATTGGTATTCAAAACCTGCTCAATATCCCGGCACTTATTTTCCGCTTAACAGCTATGAAAACTCTAGTTTACAATAGAAGGACGCCAAAGCGTGTGGGTTTAATCTTGCATCTACTTAGTGCCACGTCAATACCCAAAGTGACTTGCCTGATCAATCCATATATCACAGTCTAAAATCTTGGGACACGCATGCCTCGTAAAGAGAAAAAGTAGTATAAAACGCCAAACGCGCCCCCGCCCAGATGACCGGCATGTCCGATCCTCGAATTTGAACTGTTTAGATAGTAACCGTCATACACGGCGTAACCAGCCATCAGTACCCAAAGGGGCACCGGGATGATTCCATATATCTGAAATGTGGTTGTGGGGTAGAGGAATGCAGCCACAGTGCCGACGCCCATAACGCAGCCCGAGGCGCCCAGGGCCACGACATGGTCGCGGCGGCCGTAAGGTGATGGCCCATCCTTGGCTTCCTGTTCCCGGATCTTCTGGGCGCGGAAGGCAAGGTGGCCGACAGTACCCGCGATACCGGAGCCCAGGATGAGGATGAGAAGACGCGTGGTGCTGAAGACTGGGGTGTTTACGAGCAGTTGACCAATGTAATACATGGAGAGCATGTTGCCAAGTATGTGTAGAGGCTCTACGTGCATGAAGCAGGGGGTGACGAGGGTCCACCAACGGCCTTCTCGGGTAACGCCGTCGAGGTTGGCGGTCATATTTTTCATGAAGTTTACGAGACCGAGTGGGTGCCCTTGACGAGCTTCTTCTTTGAGGTATACGGTGTAGAACTGCAGTCTATCAGCTGATGGGGCTTTGCTGAAAATTTGAAAGACGATCGTCACGAGGGCTATGTCTATTTACGGAAGGGATGATGTTTGATGTTGAAAGTGAGGAGACCAGGAGACAGGCCGTCTTACAAAAACACCGGCGTTAAGCCCGATGATGCTCCAAAGTAACGATTTTTTACTCGAAGTAGTATATGAATTGGAGGAGTAGAAGCGACTTCGTGAACCTAGACGGTGCAATGAAGCAGCCGTGTTGTGTGCCAAAAAAGGGTCCCTCCTGGTGCCAGGAGAACGGAGGATACATGGCGGGCTGAATGATGTTGGACGATGAGCCCTTAAACGGTAGAGTAAGGACATGTTCACCCTAACTACGGACTACAAGGCGATAGGCAATGTCGTGACGCGTCGCACGAAGGAGAAACCAACGGCGGTCTAACCGTGCCCGTCGACGACCCGAGACCGACGTCGGGGTGGCCAATCATCTGGCCAGTCTTAGGCCTTGTCGCGCCCAAGCCCTTTCCAGTCTTTCTTTGCCTGCGTCTCCACTCTCACCACCACAATCGCCCACCACAGCACTACAGCACCACAGCCGTGCACAACCACCACCACGCACACACACTCTTCCATCCTGCTTCTTGGACACGTCCACGAGACTCGTTGCTAACACCCAGCGCCGATCTAGGCTCATACACCTTTCACCCGCCCCGTTGCAGCCACCACCATCTCGGCCGCCGGCTCTCACCTCGCTTTCGTGTGTGACGTGGTGCTGCTTATCCCAGCAACGGGTCGAATTTCCACTAGAAGCGCTCTCGAGAGTTGTCTGCCATTGTCCAGGCAACTCAGCACCTGCCTTTCCTCACCCTCTCGCCAGCCTTACAGCCTACTTGGACTGTGCGCTCACGCACCTCAGGCCTGGGCACCCCACTAAACTTGCCTCTACCCAAAAACTCTCGCTGCACTGTCGCAAACCAACTTCTCACCCTTACCTCCACATAACCCCACCTCGACGTCCTGTCGAATAGACCCGCAGCCGGTTGTCTCCCCAAATGGCTGACCAAATCACCAACCAACTGGCAGCGACATCGCTGAAGTCAGTACACACCTTGCTGTTGCAGGCGCATTAGCTAACAATCCGAAGCAGTGATGCCTCGCCCTCAGCAGGCGCCAGCTGGAAGGATGGCCTCAAAATACCTTCAAAAGACACACGAGTACAGACTGAGGTCGGCACCACCCTTCCATTCATGTAGAGGAGGCACGCGTATAACTAACTAGTCTCTAGGACGTCACGGCAACGAAAGGTCTTGAATTCGAAGATTTCTTTATTAAGCGCGAGCTCATGATGGGCATATTTGAAGCGGGCTTTGAGAAGCCGTCGCCCATCCAAGAAGAGACTATCCCTGTGGCACTCACTGGGCGAGACATACTTGCGCGCGCAAAGAACGGAACCGGAAAGACGGCTGCATTTGTGATACCCACACTCGAGCGTGTAAATCCCAAAAGCCCCAAGACTCAAGCCCTCATCCTAGTGCCCACTCGAGAGCTGGCCCTACAGACTTCGCAGGTATGCAAGACGCTGGGAAAGCATCTAGGTCTCAATGTAATGGTCTCAACCGGTGGCACGGGCCTGAAAGATGACATCATTCGACTGGCAGATCCTGTTCATATCATTGTTGGTACACCGGGAAGGATCCTGGATTTGGCAGGCAAGGGCGTTGCCGATTTGTCCAATTGCCAGACGTTCGTGATGGACGAGGCCGACAAGCTTCTGTCGCCTGAGTTTACGCCTGTTATTGAGCAGCTGCTAGATTTTCACCCAAAAGACCGACAGGTCATGCTCTTCAGTGCCACCTTCCCTATCGTGGTCAAAAGCTTCAAGGTATGTTGCGGTTGAGAAGCTGGAAGACCATTATGCTTACGTGTATAGGATAAACACATGAACTCTCCTTACGAAATCAATCTGATGGATGAGCTGACACTGCGTGGTATCACTCAATACTACGCTTTCGTGGAAGAAAAGCAGAAAGTCCACTGCTTGAACACACTATTTAACAAGCTCCAGATCAACCAGTCAATTATCTTCTGTAACTCGACCAATCGTGTTGAATTGCTGGCTAAGAAGATCACTGAGCTTGGATACTCATGCTTCTACTCACACGCTCGCATGCTCCAGCACAACCGAAACCGCGTTTTTCATGACTTCCGTAATGGCGTCTGCCGTAATTTGGTCTGCTCTGATCTTCTTACACGTGGTATTGATATTCAGGCCGTGAACGTTGTCATCAACTTCGATTTTCCGAAGAACGCTGAGACTTACTTGCACCGCATCGGTCGTTCAGGTCGATTTGGCCATCTGGGTTTAGCCATCAACTTGATCAACTGGGAGGATCGCTTTAACCTGTATCGAATCGAGCAAGAGCTTGGTACCGAGATTCAACCTATTCCACAGGTAATCGAGAAGAAGCTGTATGTTTATGAGACTCCAGAGACAATTCCACGTCCTATTACGAACCCGCAACGCAATGCCCAAGGCCAGGAACAAGAGGGCACCGTCGTTCGAAGCACTCAAAACAACCGGGGCAATTACCATCGAAACCAGCGCGGTGGTGGCCAATTTCAGGGTCAACGTCGTGGCCCCCCGCCTAATCAACAAACTCGCCAGAACGGCCACAACCCGCAGCGTAATGCTCGTCCCCAGCCCGCCGGCCCAGCGTAGCAGGACGGTGCACGGCGATAAGGGGGGTTGTGGGTTGTCTGAGCAGTTTTCGCTGGCTTTTTGCTTTCCTATGTCACGACATCTCTTTGCTCAGAAGCCGGTTAGCAGTTTTGTTCTGTCGATTCTACGACTGCACATAGTTTCAAGTTGTTTCTTTTCGTCTAACGATTATATGAGCGGTCGTCGACGAGTCGATGCGGGATACCTGATCTTTTTTTTTCGGGCATACGAATCGAATCATCGGCGCTACTGGAGTCTGCGATTTCGGGCCGTCCATATGTATTATATACCTTGGGTCTGTTTCTGGATCTACGGTCATTTCCTTTTTTCTTCGGTGTTCCTGACGGAGCTCTCCTTTGGCGTGTGTTCTTTGCGCGCTTGGCGGACAGCTATTGCTCCGGTCATAGCATTCCCTTGTTCACTCACTACAGCATGCACGCTGATGAGTACTTCTCAAAAGTCTACCTTACGATAGAGGGTTCACGATTCTCGTTGCCTTTGCCGGCAATCAGCATGGTTTACTGCGCTGGATACGACTGGCTCCGTTGGGCTCCGTACGACTCTCTGCTTATCTGTCTTGTCGCATTTGGCTCCCCCGATGATATCCCCCGACCTACAATAATCCTGTTTTGCTCATCGAGGCCATGGCTGCATTTACCACTAAGAATCTTGAAGACGATGACCCTCCTCCCCTCTTCATCTCGACAAGCCGATATATGTATATGCGGTATTTCTTCTCTTGAATACCGCCTTTATTGAGCGCTACTTATTGGCTCATCTCAGCGTTGATCATCCTCTTGCCGAATAGGCTTGAAGACTGGATCAGTCTGGGCACAGGAAACCGCCTTATGTTTTCACCATTGCTTTGTTCGGAATCGACCTGTACAAGTGACTCGTACGAGCAGACACTGGTGTGAGGATTGCTATTACCTGTGGCCTGGTAGAAAGAAAACATTAAAACCATATCTGAACGCCAAAAACAAAACAAAAAATATTCAAGGGCCTGGTTGAAATTGCGAACGAGATAAAGGCTGGCTATTGTTGATGCCTAGTTCTGTCCGTAGCTTCAATGCAAATATATTCCCCTTGATTTTCGCATTCGCCGCATTCGTAAATAGACACTGCCATGACAAATATGCCAAGAGGACAGTTTGTGCTTCCTCACAGGACCAGGGTCTAGATGATGGTGGAAAGGAGCAAAAGTCTTTCCATGTGAGCTAGGTAAAGGAAAGTGCGGGTACCAGGAAAGACCCACACTAACAGATTTCTCGAAGCGTGTGACGGAAGGTTGAGCTCGTGCGGGGGCATGGATACACAGTACACAGTATGCTAGTCGGGATACCTGGGACGTGGTTCCTAGCGCCTAAGCTGTTCGTTTTCCGTATTTGACACCTTTTCAAGTTTGGGCACGAGCATGGGTATGCGGGTGCAAGTCACCGCGCTGTCAGGGCACAGGCATGACTCTCTGTCGAGTCGCCACATATAATATGATTAGTGAATGGAACAAAGAGAACCGGGCACACAGCAACAACGGTAAGCCAGGCAAAGGAAGCCCGAGAGACGACATGTCTTGAATTAATAATGGTATATCGGTACTCTCAAGGGCGCCACGGCAGATCAGCAGGGGCGTCACAGCTAACCGTCTTGGGTCAGTGTATATGGAGCAGCTTGGAGGCAAATCCAAAAAATAAAGCGCAGTCACGACGGCGAAGCGGCCTTGTGGGGCCTTGTAGCAACGGAGAAATAGAAGACGAAGCCATACGTGTCCGCTCCGGGTCAGCGCAGCGAAGATGCGGGCCTCGACGAAGGGAATACCCTGTTCTTGGCGTGGCGCATAGGAAGAGCTCCGAGCTCAGCCCGCTAGAAGTAGACACAGTGTCTCTTCGCCGCAAAGCCGCCACGACTGCATAAGAAATAAAACCCCCCCCGTTCCTGTCTCTCTGCCTCCACTTCTCCACCGACGGGCAGAACCCTCGACCTGACGCTTTCTCTTCGTCTTCTGTGTTTCTGCCTTTGCCACACACAATCATGCGCTACAGCATTGCTCTCACGGCCGTCCTGGCCTCGCTCGGTCTGGCTTCCGATGTTGTGGAGCTCAAGAAGGACACCCTTCAGGGCTTTGTCGAGGAGCATGATCTTTCTTTGATTGAGTGTAAGCTTCCCCTAGCTCAATTGAGCCTAACAATGCCTTGTACCCCCAGCTAACGTGCCCCGCAGTCTTCGCGCCCTGGTGTGGTCACTGCAAGGCCCTCGCCCCCGAGTACGAGACGGCAGCGACGGCGCTGAAGGAAAAAGACATCCCACTCGCCAAGGTAGACTGCACCGAGGAGCAGGAGCTTTGCCAGAAATATGGCGTCGAGGGCTACCCCACCCTCAAGGTCTTCCGCGGTCCTGAGAACAACATTCCCTACTCTGGCCAGCGCAAGGCTGACGCCATCATCTCATACATGACCAAGCAGGCTCTGCCTGCCGTCTCCGCTGTCGACAAGGACTCCATCGAGGAGTTCAAGACGGCCGACAAGGTTGTCCTTGTTGCCTACTTCGCCGCAGACGACAAGGCGTCCAACGAGACTTTCACCGCTGTTGCCAATGGTCTTCGTGACAACTACCTCTTCGGTGCCACCAACGATGCTGAGTTGGCTAAGAAAGAGGGCGTCAAGCAGCCCGGCCTTGTCCTCTACAAGACGTTTGATGAGGGCAAGGATGTCTTCGCTGAAGCTTTCGACAAAGAGGCCATTGAGTCTTTTGCCAAGGTTGCCTCTACTCCTTTGGTTGGTGAAGTCGGCCCCGAGACGTACGCCGGCTACATGGCCGCCGGCATTCCTCTCGCCTACATCTTCGCTGAGACCCCCGAAGAGCGCACGGAGCTCGCCAAGGAGCTTAAGCCCCTTGCTGAGAAGCACAAGGGCAAGATCAACTTCGCTACCATTGATGCTAAGGCTTTCGGCCAGCACGCTGGCAACCTGAACCTCGAAGTCGGCAAGTGGCCTGCCTTCGCCATCCAAAAGACCGACAAGAACCAGAAGTTCCCCTACGACCAGGAGAAGAAAATCACCGAGACCGAGATTGGCGCTTTCGTCGATGACTTCGTCGCCGGTAAGGTTGAGCCTAGCATCAAGTCGGAGCCCATTCCTGAATCTCAGGATGGCCCCGTCGCTGTCGTTGTCGCCAAGAACTACGACGACCTCGTTATCAATAACGACAAGGATGTCCTTCTCGAGTTCTATGCCCCGTGGTGTGGTCACTGCAAGGCTCTCGCTCCTAAGTACGAAGAGCTTGGCGCTCTCTACTCTTCTGCTGAGCTTTCCAAGCTCGTGACTGTCGCCAAGGTTGACGCTACCGCGAACGATGTTCCCGATGAGATCCAGGGCTTCCCCACGATCAAGCTTTTCCCCGCTGGCAAGAAGGATTCCCCTGTTGACTACACTGGCTCCCGTACTGTTGAAGACCTCGTCAACTTCATCAAAGAGAATGGTTCTCACAAGGCCGAGGCCGTTATCGAGAAGGTTGAGGAGGTTGCTGAGGAGGTCGCCGAAGAGGTACCTGAAAAGGCTGCTTCCGCTACTGAGGCGGTTAAGGAAGGTGCTGAGGAGGTCACTGAGTCAGTCAAATCGGCCGCTTCCGAGGCTACCGAGTCGGCCAAGTCGGTTGCGGACGAAGTACACGACGAGCTGTAAATCACAAATTGTCCTCACTACTATATGATTCCCCCCATCTTGTTTCGCGTTCTGTCAGTATTGTTTTCTCGGAGACTGAGGACGAATAAGCGGGATTCAGAGAGACGGATATTGTGCATGTGGCATGAGATAAAAGTATTCATGAGATACATGCGGATTGGAGAACTTTCCTTGTTCTCATCTACGATATTGGGTTGGACACGGGTAGCGACAAAGCTAATGGCGTTCGGATATTGAAATCAATCATCAAGTTTATCTTTTCGTGCTGCTTTCCCCTTTCAAAAGGTGCTTCATTTTTGATACTTCCACTTGCTATATACTTTACTAAAATCGGCGCTTCCACCATTTACAAAGCCTAAAGCGTCGTGTCTTACTTTATAGTCAAGATGTTGTACAGTCGAACGCCATCGAAAGGGGTTGCTGCCATGGAACATTGATGGACACTCCCAGTAGTTTAAGTCAGCATGGGTGTATTGGTTGCATAGACGTTTGATATCAGAGTTCCGGAGCATGTCTAGCCGAAGCAGACGCAAGCACTGTGCACGGACTATACCACAAAAGGAATCTGCGCGATTGATGACCTTATTCTATCAAAATCAACCCGCAATTGGCACATATCTTATAATAATTCGTAGAATAGGAAGGATGATGGCCATTAACAACTACTTGGTCGAAAGGTATGCCGTTAAACTTTGGGCAAAGCGACAATACACAGCTGTTGATTCCGTCTAATGTTTCCATCTGGGACAACTCGTATAATTCGATGATCCGCTTAATAAAGACGTTTCAAATCAACTCCTCCACAGCAATGAGACGCAGTAGTTCCAATCATCCTACTTGCATACATGATTAGTATGTCAATCTATATTTGGAAGAAAAGTTGAACATAATGTCTCCTCTGAAACACAGACAAGTCAAGGACAGTGCCTGCATGATGTAATCAAAATGGCTGTTGCCACTATTGCCTTGATTTACCCAAAACGACCAAGCGAAGCCCGAACGCCCGCGTAAACCTTCCAGGCCTCCTGATGACGCTCGCTTCACGTTGCCCGGGCTTTCACCCTTCACAAAGACACAGCTATCTACCTTACTTTCCCCACTATGGGTATCGTTAGTATTGTCATCAAGGAGTAAACATGTCTTTATCTATCAAGTCTCTGAACGGTGATACGGCCTTTCTCCTCACCTTCACTCCCCCTATCGCGCCAATCGCATCCCCAGGACTTTTTCCTGGCTCATTCACCATCCTGGTCGATCCGTGGCTTTCCGGGCCTGCAACTATTGTCGGAAGCTTCTTCTCTATATCGGAGCAGAAGACAAAGCCATGCATATCAACACTGAAGGAGCTCGAGCTAGAGCCTGACCTGATACTGATCTCGCAGGACAAGCCGGACCATTGCCACGAGGAAACATTGCGGCAGTTGCCAATAGAATGCCAGTCCACCATACTGGCCATTCCATCTGCGGCTAAGAAGATTCGTTCATGGCGGCATTTCCGTCAAGAACTCGTTCAAACCTTGCCGAGGTTTGATAAGGCAAACAAACAATCTATATACCGTAAGCAAAGACCAATATCAATCACTCTTCAAACAAAGTCTAAACCTTCCACGCAGGTTTAGTCCTACCTCCAATGTCTCCTAGAGGAACCTGTGGAGAGGTGACAGTCGCCTGGATGCCTGCGAAGAGAGATGTGTCAGGTCTTCATCATGCTATCGTAAGTATTCTAACAGCTGGTTTCATACGTGGGAAGCCCTTATATTCAACTGTCTAGGGCATAACTTACCGCCCACCATGTAGCGTTCTCTCGGCTAGCCCTGGGCAGTATTTAGATCTGCCTGAAACGCCTCTCAGTCCACCTACCTCGCCAAGATCATTTCGTACCATATCATCTTCCCCACGGACGATTGTTCCCGCCCCGTACAATGATCGTGAAAAAACAATTTCCGTAATTTACTCTCCACATGGTGCTCCATACGAAGAGGTAATTCAGCCTTATGCCGCATCTCATCTTGTGACCGAGGCTGCTCTTCCCCTAACCGCACTTATTCACTCCTTTGACCGCGTGGAGAACCCTTGGTACCTAGGAGGCAATATTTCCAGCGGGTCTCCCGGGGGGCTTAGCATTGCAAAAAATCTATACGCACAAGCTTGGATCAGTGCCCATGATGCTGACAAGAATAATCGTGGGCTGTCGGTTAAGCAGACTCGGATCGGCAAATATGCCCCAGCTGATATACAGAGTATGTTGAAAGAGGGAGACCGAAGGTCCCCGGTCGCAACGGACCTTGTTGTCCTGGGTTCCGGTCAAGAATATCTCTGCCCAAAAGGGTGAAATAGACAAAAACAAAAACAAACACAAACGGCCTTGTCTCGTGATCATATCAGGCACTTCGGATTCACTTTTCCTACCAAATGGCCTGCAGTAGTGTACCAAACTTCAAGCACGCACTCAGACGCAGCGTGTTTAAAATCCCCTCTGGTCAGGCCCTTCATCAAACTTTTCTCTCCAGACCAGTACTCAATCCACCACAGACGATACAAATCTTAGATCGAAGTATATACAGCCCAGCCAACGGTATGGGTAGCCTCCTGGTCCGCGATCTTGAAAACAACAAAGCATGCACTACATGCCAATGGAAGTGCTGTTACTTCGATGGTTGCTGCATAAAATGCAACAGGGCTGATCTCACACCGCATGTGCCAATTATTGATCGCTACGTAAGTAATTTGGATTCCGCCTACCGGTCAGGTTTGCCAATTTCCTGCAGAAACCTGTCAAAATCCTCCAAACGCAGTGTGAACCTGCAGATCCCAAGCGTCCGAACATCATCGTAAAATTACCACCGGAGTTGAGAAACAAGGTATATATGTACACTCTCCTTAAGACGCGGGTTCTTGATTTCCGCAATTATCCCACCTTGATGGACCGTCCGGCCTCCAGGATGTATGGTGCGAGGAACAAGTTTGCGTTGCTCGGTGTGTGTCGCCAAATCTACCACGAGACAGCCCCATGGGCGTACGGCGAGAACTTCTACCAGATTGACCGCGGACATCATCGAGAATTCAGGATTCCAAAGTACCCTGGCATGCCGTACCAGATGGTACAGTACATCTCCCTGCAGTACCCTTACCAGATTGGCCCTTGCTGTTGGGAGCTGAATCACATGTGGGAGCATTGGTTGAATGACGCTCGCCTTATCACCAAGATCTTCCCGCGTGTAAAGATGCTTCTCTTAAAGCTCTTTTACAACGCCTACTCTGCACGCAATACGAAATACTACGATAGCTGGAAGCCGCTGTTCTCACGAAACCCTGGCGAGACTGAGGTGGAGATGCGGACCCGCATTGTTAAGACGCTTCGCGCTCTGGCAACTATCCATGGTGCGAAGATGCCGAAGTGTGTTCGTTTCCAATGGGTTCGGTTCGTCGTACCGGCGCCCCAACACCATGGACCACAGCTGCGCACACCACCTGACCACGACACCGAAGTGATCAATGATGCCATACCGCTCGCATGGAACTCGAAGATCAACCTGGAAGAGTTCGATGATAACCGCTGGCCAGTTGCTTGGCCGAAGAGACAGGAGGACATACGGGATTCAGATTCCGAAATTTCTGACTTGGACCATACTGACTCTGACCCTGCTGTCTCCAATGGCCCTGGCAGCAACGGCCTTACAGAGAGCAGTGGTTCTGGAGATGATTGGACGACGGTTGATGGCGTGAGTAACCCAGATTCTGACTCTGCCGCCTCCTTCCCCACTTTGTCAGGGATTATTGAGCAACTCAATCATATCGACGAGGACGGAGATACTACGATGAGTAATTGAGCAATCAAGCCTTTTCTATTCACCCAACGGCTGTCCTTGTGACGGGAGCCACCCTGCGTAGCGAACCGGATACTAGGTACTTTAGCTTCAGAACAATCTCCACTTCTCGTAAACCTATGCATGTATTTAATTTGGTGTGTATGCTGTGTCTGGCGTCTCTGTCACTTCTAGCACGTCTCCTACCTGAAAATTACGTTGGCGTTGCCAATCTATCGCCGCTCCGGTCAGAGACCCTGTCTAGTTGCATTGAAGAGTAGCTCCACTACGGCGCCTATCATACACCACCGCTGCTGTTAACAGGTACAAGACTACAGTCTATAAGACACAAAAATTTACCGAATTGTTCCATTTAAGTGAACCTGTAGGAGGCTTCTTGGTTCTGCCAGCCCGTGCAGTGCTCAGCTGTGAGCCTACATAGATGCTATTCTATTTGTGACACCCCAGGTCCTACTTCCAGTACATTGATGCACCTGAACGCCATCGAAGGGGCATATCAAAATCCGGCACGCTTCATGCTTAAGGAGTTCTCAGTAGAGCAGTGGTCATCACGCTGTCTTTGCCCACTTCTACCTCTACACGACGGCAAAGGGCCTTTGAAGGTATCACCTCAATACTAATGTCGAAGAAGTTTGCTTTTGTTTCTCTATGTGGGCTACACAATCATATCTTAGACATTGTAATGCAACCCAACATGGTTACCTGGCTAGACGGATGCGTTTAGCGCGGTGCACAGGAGGGTCGCATCACGCTCAGGAAAAGATGGCAAATAAATCGCGACTGGTGGATGGCAGCCAGCACGCTCCCTAGCTTACCTACTGCGTGAAAAGCAGTACCATAACAGCTGTTCGCAAATTAGGAAAAACTTTATTGAAACTACTCGAGTCGCTACAATGATCATGGATATTATCTCCAAGGTCACTCTGGCCAGTTTCTCCTAATAATAATACATGTTCATAGAACTTCACAGACGAGGACACGCTCCCGTTTCTGCTTTGTATGGTATCGACGGTCGTGATGGCGGGCAAATTCATCTTTCCCTAAGTCTCTGGTGACAGCCCCTGGTTCTCTAGTAGCTGTGACTCGTCCGCAAGAGAAGAATTTGATGGCTGTTCTGGTTGATGTGAATCTATATTGATACGGGTAGATAGTCGTGGACCAAGATATTCATTAGCAAGCTTTCCCATCTAGCGTCCCATGGCCTCTGCCAATTGTGGATCGACAGGTTCTGGAGCTTTGAGAGTGCACACGTTTCTGGTCAATGAAGCGAGTCCTAAAGCACTCATGATGTCGACCAAGTGGTTGTGTAATAGCGACCACCGTGAGTCTCCAGATAGCTCAGGGAGTAATGCTTCAACATACTCCCGTCGACCTGCTTGTAGGTATATTTCTTCCACGATTTTCTGAACTTCAGTATTAGACAGGTCAAGTTGCAGTACCTTAGCAAGGAAACTAGCTTCACGAATGTGAGTGAAGATAGGGGGGCCTGAGCGTTGAACCATTGCGCTCCGAGCGTCTGGCTCCTCTTCTATCTCGAGCTTCAGCACGGTGTTGAAGAGGTCCCGTAGCGATATGTTATAATTAGCGTGGAAACGAAGAGGGACACGCACGATACCAAGAAGGCCAAATACTTTGTCATGAATCCGGCTGCACATAGATTCTCTAGATAGCTGGAGCGCTTCTTTCCAAGTCAAGCCAATGCTGTCGCCGGACAAGAATCTCTTTTTGCGCTGTACCAGGTATCCGAGTTGCTCGAGTCCATCGTCTTGTATCGACACTCGTTTAGGATTTGAACCAGAAGTTGCATCTTGGGGGTTGTCAACCAAATCTTTAGAGTCTGAACCCTGCAATGCTGAGTAGGCGAAGCTAGCGGTGGTCAATTTTTGATCCAAGGGGACCCATAGCTCGAAACAGCGCTCAAGATGGGCCCACTCGATGGTATGCGGACCACACTGTAGAACAACGTGCTTCGACAAAAGTATCTCCTGTATGATCCAGAGTCTTTTCCAGAATTCGGCTGACTCCAACAGTCTAATGATTCCCAAAGGATGTCGGCAAAGCACATCAGCTGCCGAGTTTAATTCAGCTGGTGCTATGAAATCTTCAACAGGTATTGCGATCCTAGTCAAAGACTGCGAAGTGCACACCAGTTCTCGTATAGCACTTGTGACCTTCGACGCCACATTTCCGCCCATGGCATTGCCCTTGCCAGGTAGCCCCAGCCAGACTATAGTACTAGTTGCTACTTGGTAGATTTTTGACATGAGATTGACTTGATGGTTACTTTCGTCAATATTCGACTGATCGATGCAAATTTGGTCCACCCAGAGATATGTATTCCGGCAAATTTCTGCGTTTGTTGACCGGAGTGTCAAGAAATCGAAGAGGTTATCATAGATGTAGAAATCGTCGCCATTGATTGATATCTTGTTGCATGATTCTTCTCCCCACATGTATGATAACGCCGTGTACTTCAGATCTGGCTTGAGGTCATGCACGGTCATATTGCAGCATATGCAAGAGGCCAGCCTTGGCTCGTATTGAAGCTTGATGAGTCGTATCTGCTGACGGGAGAGACGTAGCCTTGGGAAATCGAAACCGTCATTCATGATGTCAAACTAATATAGTTAGAATGTGGATTCAAACAGAAAATCATCTTATACTGCGAGATGAACGTTTGCTGTGATATAGAGGTCGACGGTGGTGAGATAAAAGGCGGCTGTGTTCGATATTGGTGAAACATTGATCATCAGCTGGGCGCCTGAGTCGATCCAACAACTCTCGTCAAATCGTTTCGTCCCCCACGAGTGTTGCTCAGAAACATGTGCAAGGCAGACCGGCCCTCTAGGCTGAATTCCATGTCCTTCTACAATGGCCCCATCTTCCTAGTATTCCGATTCTCTTATGCACACTTGCCATTGTGGTCTAACAATGGTGTACAAGCAAAGCAGAGACTGACGGCGTGAATAAGAACCTGTATTCAACAACCAAAACTTGCGAGTTCGCCGTGGTTATCAGTACCCTGGTGCAGAAAGGTCCTAAAAACATTATTGTAGAGGTTGCATTCTGATTAGTCTGTTGAAGAGACGTTCTGGGAGATGTGACTGGAGTTGCGGCTCGCGTCATAGGGTGGCTCGTGATAGGGGGATGCACTTTACTTAGTACATTTATTGTTGGAATCCTTTTCTGTCCTCACAACATTGCTTGCTGCTCGCAACTCAGTGATTGGTAATAGGGCACGGAATAGTATTCAAGCCAACATTGAGCAGAGCCTTATAGCTACTAACAGTAACTCTTTATATACATTGCTGATCACTTAGTTTATTGCAGCCGAGTTTTCAAAGCCTAGATGATCCATATATACTCAATCAAAATAGAAATAACGGAGCACAAAATGCGAGATATGGTACAAGCCAAAGAGCAAATCTCAGCCATAATATATAAAAAAAAAGTCTCCCAGCTTGCCGCATGTACGTGCAAGATACCCTAGTACTCAATGCGACCAGCAATGCCTCTCTTCGCCGGGCCACCAGTGCAAAGCGTCATCGTAATATCGCCGCCCGCCTGTCCGTCCAAGCAGCTCTTGGTCGACAGGTTGTCTTCGGGGACGAAGTATGCAACGGCCGGGTCATAAGTACTTGGAGGAAGATTGGCCAGAGCACACTGGCCCCCCGTGGCCTCTAGCCGGATGCCGCCCTCGAATCCAGGGCACTGCGAGCCGTCGACCGAAGGGAGGCCGTTGGCACCGGGGGCTCCCGCGTTGTTGGCGCAGTCGATGAGCGAGATATCGTACCAAAGGGTGTTGGTGATTGTGTACTCGAACTGCGTGATGGCGCGGGCATCGATGAGCTCGGCGGTTTTGGCAATCTTGAGGGACGCGGATCTGCCGACGACTAGCTCCTCACTCCATGGCTGGCCTGCAGGAATGGGTATTTTCTCTCCGGTCTGGACGGACCTACAGCAACGATTAGAGATTCTCCGGAGATAGTCGTGGTGAAGTGTGAAGGGGCTCGTACTTGACCCAGACATCGTAGCCACATTGGTTGTTGATGACGGCTATGCCAGCCAGGGCGGTGGAAGCGAGAGACTGGAGCGCGAGGGCGCCGAGGAAGCTACGGGAGAACATTTTAATTCTTAAATGGATGTGATGAATGTACGAGATGCAAAGAATGGACGACTACACAGTAGTCAAGATTGGGTATAGTGCAAAGGAAGAGATGAAAGGCGGCAGATGCTGATGGTAGTGGAAATTGAAGTAGCGGCGCCGATCATCCATCTTATAATGTCACTTTCTTCTTTCAGGCCCTCGGGACCAAGAACAGGATGTTTTGTTTCGGATCCCTCCCTCTTGTCAGTAGTCCTTGATGAAACAAAGGCCGACGCCCTTAGCACGGCTTTGTCCGGGGCTTGGGATTAGGAAATTAGAAATTAGGACATAGACAAAAGTAAGTCCGCAATAGGAGCAGTCGCTTACGATTACTGGCGTACAGCCGGAGTGAAGTAGAGGTTCGTGGTTCTGATTGGACTCAAGTGCTGACAGGAACAGTTGCCACCCGCGCCACAGTCCGATTCCACCAAAACCGTACCTTATTGGATAAAAACTACATAGTCCGTGGGGGCTGAGCAGTGATGGTGGTCCGCTGTTTGACAATGTGTTAATGTCCGGATGCCGACTTCTGGGCATATTGGTAGGCCTGCTGAATTGGTTCGTGCCAGCGCCGACTATGGCGGAAATAGTTCCCAAAAGCACGAAACCGGTAGATGCTTGTATCTTGGTTCAAGCGGTAAGGATGAAATGTGATGTGTGGAACATGAAATAAAGCCTGAGTTTTAATTATATGTATGAACGCATTCTGCCAAGTTCCACGAGAACGACAATCATGCACTATCTGTAATATTTAAAAAAAAAAAAATAATTATTTTGCGTTAGGCGCCTGAGCGGTTGAGTTCCTCCATCGGAATACATTATTTACCTGCCAAGAATGCGAAGATCAAATCTTCAAACAATGGAGGGCCTGATTGTGAAGTTTCGTGTAAGATGAAGATGTTGAGCTGAGGAACAAAGTTCATGCCCTCCCTCTTTTCGTCGGGCCATCCACTCCCCCCGCCAACACCAAAGGGTGTCGGACATCGGAGCTTGGAAGACGAGGCCCTAAGCCAGCCTCACGCAAAACGCTCCTGGACCGAGGGTGTGCGGAAATTAAGCTGAATTTCACGACGCAGCCGCTCTCTGCATCGCACCTGTTGCAAGTACAGAGACGAAAAAGCTGCGTCTCCGTTTCATAAACTAATCAACAAGGCTGGCCATTCCGTTCGTTCGTTGGGGGGCAATGTAGGTTGGGCATAAGGCGGGTAGGATCCAACACAGCCCCTTCTATGCCATCCTACATTCTTGAGCAGGGATTCCTATTGACGGGAGCGCCCTGAGCTGAGCATCCAGTGACTGTTGCGAATGGAAGATGAATTTATATGATTTTGAGTATGTCACCTCCCTTTTCGTTACTTGGAACGGCAGCATTCATCATGATGGTTTCATTTGATATCAGATCCAGACACTCGACGGGCCATGCATATGCCCTCTATCTATGGTTTCAGCCTCCCGGAAGCTACAGGGCCTTCCACCCAATCCAACAGAAATGTCTATGGTACAGAACGATGAACACGTTGGGAAATTAACACCCATGTCTAACAGTGGCCCTTGAATCATGGCGTCCTCCGAGGAAACCCATCCTACCAAAGAAACCCAATGCCATACCCATGCTCCCAAAACATCACTACCTTTTGAAAGACTCCTACCGAGATCCTGAGCGCCATCAAATGACCACAAGTGTATTATTAGAAGAGAAATGAGAAAGGGTGCAGATCTCTAGTCGATGACGATGGGTTCGTTGTTATTATTTTTCATAGGTCTGTTACCGATGCCAGTCAGCCGGTTCGAAGAGGGCTGTCGTGCGTTCGAAACTCCATTGACGCCAGGCCTGTTCGTCATGCTATATCCATTGGCTTGTTTGGGCTTCACAACGATTGGCATCTTGCTGTCGGTAAGCTCTGGTTTGACGCCGCCTTCGACCCGGCAGCTGGTGACCGTTTCGTGGAGCCGTTTGAGAGCATCTCGCACGCCGTCCATATCGGCAATCAGGCCAGCCCGGGCACTGAACCAGCGCGCACCTGTTTCTTTAAGCAGCTTCTGCATTGCCGCCTTGAGATTGTCTGCGCGGCTGAAGTTGGGGGTGCGCTCGATTTTCGACCTGAATTCAGGCGGCTTGTGTTCATTGTCTTCAATCAACCAGAATACTTTGTCCCCCTTTACTCTCAAACTGACATCAAATGAGCAGGGCGGATTGTTGTATCCGATTCTATAGTATCCAATCCTATGAGTGTGGACGATCGGATTCCCAAAATCGCTGTGCTGCTGAGTCTCGATCTCATCGAGGCCCATGAGAGCAGGGCGCGTTAATACAAGGGCTGTGCAGAACCTATCAAACCCGGTATCATCGCCTACACCTGATCGCACAGAAGTCCCGCTCCGCTCGTTGATCGTTTCGACAAGAAAGTTGCGTATGCGGTTGTGAGGGTTTTTGCTACCAAATTTGACCTGTATATCGTCCCCCTTTTCAAATACAACCGTCACGGAAAATGACTTGGCGTACTGAAACTGAATATGCTGAAGTGACGAAGATATAAGGACCATCTTCCTTGTCTGGAGAGTTCTTCCAAAAGAACGTAGGCGGTCCAAATCCCTTAAGCGTAGCTTGAGCTCTCCAGAAACGCTTTGACCGAAGGGGGTACACAGAAGAATTGCGAAGGCTCCCCCCTCGGAGAAAATAAATGATTTCTGTGCCGACGCTGACATGAGTTTTTTCATGTCAGCCGCCACCGCAGGAGCCATGGTCCCCCTCGCAATATGCCACACGTTGCGATAATCCGCTCGGAAACCTACACACGTAACACGTATGTCAGGTCCCAGCCAGGCAGGCTCTCCTGGTTTGAGGGTGAGTAGATCGGATGTTTTGAGATGCAACACCCAGCCCTGGACGGCATGTCTAGACAAAGTTGCGCCCCGAGGCGGTGGTGTGAAATCGTAGCTCAGTCTATACGACTTGGCCTCCTTTGCAAGCGCAGATGTCGTCGCGTAATACGAGAGAGTATGAACGGCAACTCTTTCAATACTCCTCAAAGTCGCACGGTTGACTGTAAACGAATGACCGTGTCGTTCCATGGTTATCCGTTGTGCGTGCTCAATGGTAGTGCCGTTAACCCCAAGCTTGCATATCCACCATGATTCGCTAGAGGCATCCACGATTGTAGCTAACGTCCAATCCAGTGTCCATCCTCGGGGCCGGAAAAGCATGAACCCTAATACATCGAGTCGAACAGCTGTCTTAACCACATCTTTGCGCAAAGCTTGGCGTGCGACTGGTCGCCATGCAATCTGCTGTGCAACCCTTTGGACGTGATCAAGGAATGATCGAGCAAGCAATTCTGCGACAATGGTACCAGCTGCTGAAGCATCCAACGAGCGATTGATGGCGTTCTCGGCAGCAGATGAAATCGGAGTAACTGGCTTAAGGATAGCCCTACCAGTAACGGGTTCGATCGTCAAAGTTGTCCTACTGGCCGATGATCCGATGGAAGCCTCAAGTTTGCAATCTGATGGCTCCATTTCCGAGATGAAAGCGTGCGATTTCAGGCCAGGACTAAGGTTTCGTTGCGTAGCCTGTAGCAGGTAGGCGATGTGTAATGAGATGACACGCTTCACCATGTTCTCCACGGACAAAGTCACCCAATCGAAATCGAACTTTACATCTTTTACTTCCACACCTTGGCGGAACCAACGCACTGCAAGAGAAGGAACGGGTGGACCTCGCCATGAGATTCTTCCGTCTTTGGGCCTGTTGCTCGCTATTCCGATTTCGATCCAATTCTTTTTCCCAGGCCGGTCCGGCCAATATTGAATCACAAACTGACGATGAGCAAATTCTGTTCTGAATGCGCCGGCCCAGTCAGCACGAAGCAGCTGGTTAGCCTGCGTTGCAAGCACGGATATTTTGTGAGTGAGCGTGAAGTTGTGAAGATACTTGTAGCATTGCTCAAGGCCGTCGGTCCTTAGGATCTCATCGACTCCGTCTCGGATGCGGTTCATAAAAGCACTGTCTACAGTAATGGCTGGCGCTGGGGAGAATAGAAGCCTGAAGTCGACGAACATCCACGGGTCTGAGGCATCTTCAACCAAAGTCATCAAGTCGAGCTCGAATTCGCCATCAACGGTAAAAGTGACTCGGCCATCTTTTACGTGCCACTTTGAAAATCGACTAGGAACCTTTTCATGCACAAATAGTCGGATGGAAAGAGAAGTGTTCATGGATCGTAACAGCTTGAGAGCTCTGTCTGACGACATGGGCTCTGGTGGGATGAAACCCATGTCCGGTATCCATTGGGCCTTTTTCGTCCCCAGGATCTCCAGCGCAGTCCTGATGTCAGGATTGTATTGACGTGCAGAGTTGGATTCGATTTTCAATCTCTCCAAGGTGTAATCTACATTATCCATGGCAGTCGACTGCTCCCTTGACCAGGCAAAAAGGTCGATCAACTTGGATACATCGCCAGAGGCCTTCTTGCCCCATTCTGTGAGAACGAGGAGTTTGATGAATTTAGCCCTATTTTCATAGGCGAATTTCATGAGAAGAAGTTTCTTTTGTTTGTTCGTTTCTGAATTGTCCTGAGCAATTGACATGGCGTGTGATCCAATGCCGTTTGTAGAAATGCCGTTTGATTGGTTCTGTTTCAATTCGCTCATTCGTCCGAGAACCTCGGTGAGGTCGTTGTAGCAATCTTGACTGATGCGCTGAATCATGCGCGAAAGAGAATGGTACTGATCGGAGGTGATGTGGAGGATATCGGGCGGAAGCTCAGCCATCTGAGAGGCGGTGGTACCGGGCAGGGCGGTGGACGATTCGTTTGCGCTGCCGACACGAGATGCGGGGGCGTTGACGGCAGGGGCACCGGCTGGCGACTCTTTTCGAGCGACGGGGCGCTCTCCATTGACCATCTTGCCATCGTAACTTCGTTTCTTACTCTCTGCTTCTCTCGAGCCCAGAGTTCCATGGGCGCTATTATCCATGTTCAGAATGCCTGGCATAGTCTAGCCCCGGTCCTGCAGCCCCGGGGCGCGCGCGCCGTTGCTGCAGCTCTCGGTAGCGCTCCCAGCCTTCTCCTCGGCGCGCGCAAGTGACTGTGACGGTTGTATGCTGAGGCGGGACTGTTCAGCGGTGGTGTGTTCCGAGGTTGGTGCAGGGCCTGGTGGCTGATGACGGGGTCAAAGAGCGGCGTTGTGACTCGGCAGAATGGTGTCGCAGAGCAGTGGGTGTGGATGCGCGTGCTGGACAGAGTCACGGGGGCGCTTGGTCAGGGTTTATGGCGGCGCGGGTGAAGGGAGGCAGGGCAGTGCGGCTATCGCATCGTGGTCGCCGTTGGGCTCGGGGTGCGGTGAAAGAGTATGGGTGAGGGCAGGCGCAGACGAGAAGAATGGCGGGTGGCAATGCGATGATGGCGCAGGCGGTGGGAAAAGCGTGGAAGGCGTTAGGGTTGGCAGGCGGTGGTGGTGGTGGAGGGCGGAGAGTGTGAAGGTTGAAGGGTTGACAAACTGGGCCCTGGCAGCTGGGCAAGGCTCCAAAGCGAACTCGGGCCACCTGGACCGGACTAGCGCGCCAAACAATGAGAACAGAGGGCAGGGCAGGCAAGAGGGAGAGAGGGAGAGAGAGACAGAGCCAGAGACACTATAGACAGGCCAAGGCATATGGCCGCCCTGGGCCTGCTCCCGGCTGCATGCTTGCCGCTGCTGGCACTACGTACATGCATTCCAACAATCGCCCGGGCTGCCAGCCTGCCACTCCAAAGTAAACTACTATAGAGTCTAGTCACCGTGCAGCGCAGCGCAGCGCGGTGCAGCGAGTGCGTCCCGTCTTGGACCAGGTGCATGCACATGCCCCATGCTCTGATCTGCAGCCTGCCCTTTCGTCAGTCGGTCATGCTGGTCGCCGTCTCCCTCCCGCTCCTCGCCAGCTCGCCAGCTCTCCAGCTCTCCGGCTCTCTGCTCGCATCTCTTGACGCTGCTTTCTATTCTCCCTCCGTCTCGTCAAGCCCTGTTCCGCCCGGCCTGCTGCCCGTCATGTCTTGCAGGTGATACCGCCAATCACGGCCCGTCTGCTGAGCAGCTCTGCTCCAGCTACCCCCGAACCATGACGCCGCGCGCGCCCGAGCATCTGCCTCCACCGCGCCCTGAGCTTCCCCGCGATGCTTCGGCCCACTCCAAGGCCTCCATCCCGCCCTCCGAATCCCACAGCAACGAGGCCGACGACGAACAAAGCTTCTCCGATGACATGTCGGCCATGGACTCGCTTCGCTCCCCGCCGCACTACGAAGGCGAGGATACGCGCCTGACCAGCGACAAGGAGCTCTCAGGTTTCTACATGTATGGATGGGCCGCAGAGGTGCGTTGGTCCAACAGCGCTGCTGCAGCTGCAGCTGCCGCAAACGAGTTTCCCACCCTGACCAGTCTAGGTATTCGTCGTATGCGGCATCGGTAGCTTCATTCCCGTCACCCTCGAGCAGCTCGCGCGCGAGAACGGCGTCTTGCTCCCAGACCGTAAGGAACCATGCAAGACGACTACCATCACCGCCTCGTCCTTCTCAGCCTCCTCTCCCCTCGATGAAGAGAAGGGCCAGTGCATCATCACCCTCCTGGGGGTCGAGATCAACACGGCGAGCTTCGCCATGTACACCTTCTCCATCTCCGTCTTGATCCAAGCCCTGCTCATCATCTCCATGTCTGGCGCCGCTGACCATGGCCGCTTCCGCAAAACATTCCTTTTGTGGTTCGCCTTCATAGGCAGCACTGCGACCATGTTGTTCCTGCCCATCGTGCCCAAAGTCTACTTGCTTGGTGCCCTCCTTGCCATCATTGCGAATACGTGTTTTGGCGCCAGTTTTACCTTGCTGAACTCGTTCCTGCCACTGCTGGTGAGGTTTCATCCCACCGTGCAATATGCGCACATCTTAGACGAATCGGGCTATCTGGATGAAGAGCAGCCAGACGAAGACCACGAGGTGGCCGTCGCCAGGGAAGCCCATTTCTCAAATGAACTGGCACGGGACGAGAACGTCCTAGACACGGTCGTAGACGCAACAAGCGCACTGCTACCCAGGCAGCACTCTGAGGCAGATTTGACCATCCCAAACCCTCGATCCAGAGCGACTCCGTCTCAGGAGCTAGGTCTCTCTACAAAGATATCCTCGTACGGTATCGCAATTGGGTATATCGCTGCCTTGGTTGTACAGACCATTGGCATCCTTGTTGTAATCGCCTTCAATCACAGCTCAACCTTTGGCCTCCGTCTCGCCCTCTTCATCATCGGCGCATGGTGGTTCATCTTCACCATCCCGACGGCCATGTGGCTTCGCCCACGCCCAGGTCCACCCCTCCACATGGCATCCTCAAAATCCAATTTCCGCACCGCTCTCGCCTACTTTGCCTACTCGTGGAAATCCCTAGCCCGGACGGCCAAACACGCTCGTTCCCTCAAGGACGTGCTACTCTTCCTCGCAGCATGGTTCCTGCTCAGCGACAGCATAGCCACCGTCTCAGGCACCGCTGTGCTGTTCGCCAAAACCACCCTCGGCATGGGCCCTGCCATGCTCGCACTCATCAATGTCATTGCCACAATCTCGGGCGTAATCGGTGCCTTTACCTGGGCCCGCATAAGCATCTACCTGCGCCTGAGACCTTCCCAGACGATACTCGCCTGCATCCTGCTTTTCGAACTGATCCCCATCTATGGTCTCCTGGGCTTCATACCCGCGGTACGTCGCCTCGGCGTCATCGGCCTACAGCAGAAGTGGGAGATGTATCCGCTGGGCGCCGTGTACGGCTTCGTGCTCGGCGGCCTGAGCAGCTATTGTCGCAGTCTGTTCGGCGAGCTGATCCCCCCGGGATACGAAGCGGCTTTCTATGCCCTCTATGCCATCACCGACAAGGGGAGCAGCGTGTTCGGGCCTGCCATCGTGGGCGCCATCACCGATGCATATGGCGAAATCAGGCCTGTGAGTACCCGTCTCCCTCCATGTTCTCGCTCCCTCATACTGACTACATCTAGGCATTCTGGTTCTTGGCTGTCCTGGTAGGATTGCCGTTCCCTATTATGATGCTCGTCGACGTAGAAAGGGGTAGAGCAGAAGGTATTGCGTTGGCCAGGAAACTCGAAGACCTCTCCAGGTCGGAAGAGGATGGCGGATACGAACCTATAGAAGATTCGGGTGAGACCTTCGTGCAAGGCTTTCCGCATCATTGATGCATGCATTTGCATGAGCGGCGTTTTGACATGTGCTCATATTTGACATTGCTATACTTTCTACCTACGTACCTCATTAGCTAGGCGTTTGGATGGTCTAAAAGAGCGCCTATATCCCCATTTACGTAATACCATTAATCGAAATCACATATCCACCCTAGCTACGGAGAGATTTTGCGTGTGAATGCCTAGACTATACACATGCACCTTGTCTGACCTCGGAATCATTCGTCCAACCCTAAGCTTTCTCTAACCTCGTTCCTCTTCTCCTTATCACCGTCTAGAATATCTTCGATGGCTTTCCACATTTCCTCACTGATCTTCTGCCTCTTCTTAGCTGTACCGCTCCACTTCTTCCACTCCGTCTCCACATCATCCCTCTCCCTCTTAGTCACTTTCTTCGCCTTACCGGCCCTCAAACCCTCTAGCCGACTCACCATCTCCGCCTTCTCCGCCTCGAGAGCCTTCACGCTAGCCAGTAAATCCGCCGTGCTGAGCGTCGAGTTGAGCTCTGTCAATGTGCTCTGAAGTGACTTGGCAGTAACCTTGAGTGCCGCAGTTGCATTGCGGAGGTCGGCAACTTGGGCATCGAGGGCGGCGAGATCCTCTGGTGTGCAGGAGTCCGCAGGGTCCTGAGAAGAGAAGGAGAGTCAGATCCTACTGCGA
>Ga0247757_10000105_pt1 | contig 67736 bp, 70 predicted proteins | sample UWRJL126311R4_FD_180929 | JGI IMG/M metagenome (GOLD analysis project Ga0247757, IMG submission 180929) | Plant litter microbial communities from Arlington Agricultural Research Station in Wisconsin, United States - UWRJ-L126-311R-4 | ecosystem: Environmental > Terrestrial > Plant litter >...
GGGTAAATCTCAAAAATCAACGCACCCTTTTCAGAGCAATAAAAGGCATGAGGTCATCTAATTCAACAGCACCCAGTGAGCCCAAAATAGAGACCACGCGCCGCCCATGGTGTTATCTGAAGTCAACTCGTGGATATTATAAAAAAAGGTAAGAACCATGCAAAGTACCCTTTTTAGACTAATAAAAATGTGTAAAAAAAAGATAATTAACGTTATCCACCAGTAAGCTGCGCACCCTACCAGAATCCCCGCGTCCACCTTATAACGCTCGCGATGCCGCCGACCTAGAATACTTAGAAGCTCTAGAAGGAAGGTAGAATTTCTCTTATAATTATTTATTATAATCTATATGCATGTTAGTAGTATCCTATAATTACGTCTATAAGGTATTTAACTAAAATATAAGATAGTATTACTATGTTATTAACTACTCCTTAGATATATATTATTGTATAATGGCCTGTCCGCCTGACTAGCGACGCTGGAAAGCTGGCAGCAAGCTGGCGGCTTTCCCTGGGCATCCTGGCGGTAAGCTGGCGGCTTTCTCTAGGTATTCTGATAGCGAACTGAAAGTATTCCTTAGGTTTTCTAGCGGAAGGCTATTCGATTTAGGAACGGACCGAGGGATTCTCCGAGAGTGTATATATATTCTAGCTTCGACTATTAGTCGAAACATCGTCCTTAGTTATCCTAAGAAGAATAGAGAAAACTTCTAACTACTATCTATTATTTAGAACTGGAATCTACGATTGCTTATCGAATACTTGTTTTCCTTTCTACCTTAGAATATCTTCTAATTGCGGGTCGCGGACACATAACCTACGAAAACTAATCCAACTTAATCCACCCACCCGATCAATTGTCGATACTTCTACCCCCTTCTTATTTGACTAACCATCGCCCAACAATATAATATAAGAATATATATTCTTATATAGCCTTCTAGGAGTTATTAGTCTTTCTTAGCGCCCTTCTCTAGCAGCAGCTTCACTACCGCGTCGCGCCCATTCCGTGCTGCCCACGATAGCGGCGTCCGACCATATTCACTATCCTTGGACTCTAGCTCAGCGCCCTTCTCCAGAAGCTGCTTGACTACTGCCTGATGTCCAAAGTATGATGATATCATTATGCTGGTGAACTTTTTAGGAAACCTTCTATATTGACTCGGCCAGTATAATTTGAACCACCTCGAACAGATACTCGAATCCGGATCACAAACTCTCAAAGCGATGGGTAATATAGCAGCATCGTTACTGATATGGGCCTCATGGAAGTGGAATCCCCAATTTTTGGCCGAATAATCTATAAAGGCACTATTCTCGATGTCCTGACTAGCTTCTCCGTATGCATCTTCCACTAGGTTTGCATCGGAGTTGAAGAAGTCAAGATAGCGCACGCAGACCTCCGCAAGGACAGTGTTTGCACTATAGGCAGTGATGGAATGATACCAATTCAGCCCCGACGGAATAGCTATAGACGATTGCAATTCTGTGAGGAGGAACTCTCGAGCAGTTTGATGAACGAAGTATATCTTTCCATGATGAATAGAGACGAACAGTCCACACCAAGATCTAAGGCGTAACTTAAAATCCTCTTCTTCCTCTAAATCGAGGCCGTAAAAAGACTGCGATGTGTCGTCTATAGTCACGGCAACGTTTATCTCCGAGAGTGTTAGAGGTCGGCTCGGCGCTAGGATGATGCTCAAGGCTTTTCGAACCATTGGGTGATCTTTCGATTTATTTAGTATCTGCTCGTATGCCTCGTCGATGATCTTCGGCATGGCTGCCATTGTAGAGTCGACCCCTCTTAATGTCTTTTTGAAGTTTTCTGCATTCAAGTAGTCGAATACAAGGTATGTGCGGTACGTGATTTTGAGTAATGTACTAGCTAGATGATTCTTAACTTGATCCGTAAGCCCCTTTTCTTTAGTAAGCTGTTCGACTCGGTATTTAATGACGTGGTTTACTTCTAGACTGATACTTTCCAATTCTTCTTCTCCTGGGATGTGGATATATAGAAAAGCGTCTAATAGGCGTACGAACTTGGACATAATCTGTTCGTATGGGCGACTTGTTAGCATATACTTTACTTTACCGCGGCTAGACTTGCTCCTGCGGAATTGGTCCTCTATATTCCGTATTAGGTCCATAAACTCTAATTCTGCGTATTCGTCAAGGGCATCTAGGACTATAATAATAGGTCCAGCCTCTGGATCGTGCACAGCATTTTCTAAGACAGTTCAAAGCGACTTTATCGAGTTGATTAGACCTAGGCCTTCTTTAGCGAATTGCTCCGTGGCATGTTCCACCAGGGGCGGCTTCTTTACGAAAAGTTAGTAAAGTAAAGCACAAAGTGCTTGGCGAACTGTGTTCTAGTCTTAGTCCTTGAAAAAGAAATAGCATATGGTTACTGATCGCGGCAATGCCTCGTCAATGAAGTATTTAGCTAAGACAGATTTCCTATAGCCAGGGTCTGCCGAGACTAGCAATGGCCCCGAGTCCCGCCTTAACTACATTTGAAAATTCTTATGGTTTAGAAACCACTCACAGGTACCATCCACTCGCTCTTCTATGCGATCTTTGTACCACTCATATGTTGCGTCCTTGTCGCCGCTGGTGAGACGAAATAACTGAAGACACTTTGCTTGCTCCTCAGATAGCCTCTGTTTGGCCGCATGTTCTTGGATATCAAGTTGCTTTTGCGCAATGTCCCGGTGCTCTTCTGCAACTTTTTGGAGGCCTGTGCCGGTTAGAATTGCATAAGTTAATATCTACTATACTAAAGGCAGCATTAACAATCACTTTTTCAGCCTTACATTAGGTGAGGTTCCAGAGAGAAGATCTGGCCCGCAAACAACCAGACACGGAATGTTGCTTGTCAGCCGAGCGGCGTCCATTTCAAATTATGGGTATCCGTTTCCACCGCAAGTTTATCCTAAGCGAAAGAAATCTACACCATTCGTGCACTAATTCGAAATAACAAAGTAAAACCTTAGAAGAGAGATCACCACTTACTTCTGATTACAGGCATTTGCTCTACCTCCTGCGCAGGCACAAAGGAAAGAAGCTCCTTCGCAAATGCTGCGGCTACGGCAGCTGCATGCTCCTGCCAGGCTTTATTCTTATGTGAATCAGCATAATCGCATATGCCCCGGATGACAATGCACGGGAAGTCGTTCATCAGACCCGCCGCCCCCATTTCAAAGCAAAGAACATTGCCACCGAGTCGCTTGTTAATCTCATCTCGAAACGCAGCATCTTTGATAACTTGGTTTCCAGATGCAATCAGACCGTAATGCACACGCATTGCTCGGGGTTTTCTGCGAACGATGTGTGAGATGTCGCAGTAGGCGCAATCTAGTTCCTCTTCCTCTTCTTCAGTTTCATGTCCCTTGTCTTTTTCCGCCTGACCTTTCACAACATGAGTGTAATTTGCCTTGAAGAGAACGTCCTTTAAAGCTTCGGATCTAGTATATTTCGGAGCCAACAATGGGTATTTTTGCTTTAATTCCTCAAGATACTGCGGTATTGTGGAACCTTTCATTGCATGCACCTTTTCTAAATTCGTCAAAGCCGCTAGCAGCTCGGCGGGAGGTCGATTCAGTGCCCCGGTTCGTTTGAAAGTGCCGCCTCGCTCCGTTTTCCCGAAATCCCACTGCACGACTCCGCCAAACCCTTCTGATGGCGTGCTGACCACAACATCACCCAGCCTGACGGTCTTCGGGACACCGATGCCGATGCCGACCATCAGACCGAACTTGATCGATGGAAAAGTCGAGGTCATTCGAGTGGCAACAGTTGCCGAATTATTGTTGCCGATTTCGCCCTTTGGCAAGCAAGCCATAACGATGTTGTGAGCGCCTATGCGCCCAAGTGTGTATGCATTATGGTCGTTGGGTTGTCGGGGGAGGCTAGGATGCGTTTCATCAAGCATCGCAGAAGCCGCAATAAGCTCCTTCGGTAGTGCGCAGACCCAACCCACTGTGTAAGAACAGTGTGTCAACTCGTTTGAATGGGATGTGTCGTTCATCTTTGTCCTCTCTGGTCATCTAAACGCTTCGATCACGCTAGCAGGGAGGACGGCCGACCCGCTCTGGCTAGAGGGCTGTGCGAGAGGTGTTGAGACTTTTTGAGAGATATGATATTTGAGGGTTGTTCTGTGTACGTGCCATAGCGCCCTGATTTAGTTCCCTAGATCGTTACCGTTTTTTGAGCGCTAACTTATTATAGGTAAGGTCCGGTTCGAAAGCCCATAGCACATGCGATATTGTAGGTAAGCTCAGAGGCAATTATGCACTCTCCCAGCCCTATTATTCGATAGATTCAATATTACCCATACTTTTCAAAGGCTTCTTAAGGTAGCGAAATAGAATAACTGCCTCCGGCCGTCGTATTGAGGTGATTAAATCTGCCACATATAAGGTCACTATTAAAATTTATGAGATAGTATTGGCTCTAGCTTATAATATTTAACTAAGTCTACGTTACGAGCTTCTATAGAATATTAATAGGTTACAGTATAGCTTACTTATTGTTGTGTAATAGTCTGTTCGCCTGACTAGCGACGTAGGGAGAGCTGGCAGCTTTCCCTAGGCATTCTGGCGGCATTCTGGCGGCTTGCTCTGGGCGTTCCGATGGCGAACTGGAAGCATTCTCTTGGAATACTAGTGAAGGACTGGCGGCAGTGGGTGGCCAGAAAGCTGGCGGCATGCCGGCGGCAAGCTGGCGGCTTTCTAGGATATTCCTTAGGTTTTCTGGTGAAAGGCTGTCCGATGGAGGAACGGACCGAGGGATTCTCCGAGGGTGTATATATATTCTGTCTTCGACCCTTAGTCGGAGGGGTATCTTTTAGTTTAGAATCATCTTGAGTTCGGAATTATCCTTAGCCTTTAGTTTTTGTTTTTATCCTTAGTTATCTTGAAGAATAGAGGAAACTTCTAATTATTGTCTATCATTTGGAGTTGGAATCTACGACTACTTATCGAATACTTGTTTTCCTTCCACCTTAGAACATCTTCCGATTGCGGGTCGCGGACATACAACCTACGAAAACCAATCCTACCTAATTCACCCACCCGATCAAGTATTGATACTTCTACTCTTCCTTATTTTTTTCTTATTCGACCAACCATCACTCAACAATATATATTATAGTTATTTTATCTATTTACTTTTAGTTTTTATATAAGAATAAAACTAATATTATATTATTGTTATTGAGTGATGGTTGGTCGAATAAGAAAAGAATAAGGAAGAGTAGAAGTATCGACACTTGATCGGGTGGGTAGTGGGATCGGTTTTCATAGGTTGTGTGTTCGCGACCCGCAATCGGAAGATATTCTAAGGTAGAAAGGAAAATAAGTATTCGATAAGTAATCGTAGATTCTAGTTCCAAATAATAGACAATGATCAAAAGTTTCCTCTATTCTTATCAGGATAACTAAGGATGATGCTTTGACTAAGGGTCGAAGCCAGAATATATATACACTCTCAGAGAATCCCTTAGTCCGTTCCTCCGTCGAACAACCTTCTACTAGAAAATTAAAGGAATACTCTTGAAAGCCGTTAACTTACCGCCAGCATGCCGCTAGAATGCCGCTAGCTTTCTGGCCACCCACCTGCCGCCAGTCCTTCGCTAGCATTCTAAGAGAATGCTTCTAGTTCGCTATCGGAACGCCTAGAGCAAGCCGCCAGAATACCGCCAGAATGCCTAGGGAATGCCGCTAGAAAGCTGCCAGCTTCCCCTACGTTTCTAGTCAGGCGGACAGGCTATTATACAACATTATTAAAATAATTAATATTAGTATTTAATAGATAGTAGAATAGAGTTGAGGAAATAGATAAGAAAATTATATTATTACGAACTATTATTAGTAGATTTTATTATTTTAAAGAGCAATTTTTAATTTAATTTAATAAATTAGCTATTTCTTTTAAAAGGTTATAAAAAACCGTGCTTCTTCTATTACTTTCCTCTACTAGGCCGTATGTTCCTTATCTTAGTATGTTTTTTTTCTAACGGGGTACCGAGGGTAAGCTACCAGCTTACCGCCGGCTTTCCCAGTGATGCTGCCAGCTTTCTGGCAGCATTCCGGCAGAATTCTGACATAACTCTACTCAGAAACTATCAGAACTCTATACAGAACACTAGCTCAGAATTCTGACAACAAACTAGATATAGAATTCTCGCTCAGAACGCTGACGGCAAACCGGCCGAATTCTATCAGAATTCTACACAGAGAACTAGTTTTATTCCCTACAACTTCTAGTAGTAAGCTGACAGTATTCTACAGGGCGTTCTAGCGCCAGCAAGCTGGCAGTTTTCCCTGAGTGAGCTGGCGAGCTACACGCTCACTGTACACACGCTCACTGTACACAAACTCCTTACTATACTACAAAAGAGCTATATACACACATAAAATGCTCGCAAAAAGCACCTCCCTATACACAGAACATGAAGCAATCAGGAGCGTACACCTCCAGAGACGTCTGAAAACATGAGGAACTCCATATACACCGCGACGGCGGACGACTACCCACCTGGGACTGCACCAATTCGCAAAGAGACTGACCACCTCTCGCATCAATGTAGCTGTCTACACAAAACGGACAGAGGGGGACTCATAGTCACATCAGCTTCCAACTACGTTCGAGCCTGAGGGGGGTGTGTGAGCAGCTGGGGCCATGTCACATGATGGGTTCTCGCTATATAAGAGCGTCAAACATGTCCTCTACACATGGACTTCTACACAGAACTATAATACATTCAATTCTTCACATCTCATACTTCCTTACATGTACTGTCCTGTAAGATTATAATTGCAGGCTGATCATCGATTCCTTGATTTCTGCATTGGGCTGATCACTCGTCTTACCCTGGTTCGACCCAGTCATCTTGAAGTCATTCTGTAAGCCCCTTCCCGCACCCTTTGAAATGCTTTTTTTTATCGTTCTTTTGGAATTCTGTAGCAGGGAAAACGCTGTTGTCTTAAGATTCTTTTCCTCGTGTAGGACGCAAGTCCACATTCTGTGTATGAGTTCCCAAAAAATAAATAAACTGCCTGTAGAGCTACTGGTGAATCGTATAGGAAAATTACTTGATTCCAATCCTTGTTTTCTGATCCCAGGGTAAAGCATATAGAGGTCTCAAAGAGGAATGCATGCGGCCCCTTTTATTCAAGTGCAATGTGCTTGTTTGGGCACGAATGAGCAACGAATACCGATCCTATATATACAAACGTGTGGTAGCATGCTTTGCACACCCATGACACGGGGACGACTAATATGTAGAATGATCTAATGCGCTGAAATACGCTGATGCAGGACGTACTTTGCTAAGAGAATTGAAAGAAAGATAGATTCCACCCATAGTAGCTATAATGACAATACAAGAAAGTCGCGTCATGAGCTCGCCATTCTCTGATCATGTGCCTTCTTCGCTTCTGCCCTAAGCGTTTCTAGTTCACCTGACGTCTCGCACATGCCTCTGAAGGTTCCCTCTTTGTTTTTTATGAGGTCATACGGATCGCCGAACTCGATAACGGAGCCTTTGTCTAGAACAAGCACTTTGTCATAATCAATAATCGTTTGCAGCCGATGCGCGATTGTAATGGTGGTATTTTTAATTTCACGAATCGTCTCCTGTATTTTTGCGTCGGTGGCGTAGTCGATAGACGCAGTCGCCTCATCCATGAGGAGAACCTTCGGCTGCTTTAGAAGGGCACGGGCAAGGCAGAGGAGTTGGCGCTGACCCTGGGAAAGGTTCGATCCAGACTCTGTGACGGGTGAATTGAGGTTGTGGAAAGGGTTCTTGTTGTCAGCTTGCATAGCGAGATCTACGTTCTGGTTTGTGTTGGTCGCTGCACCATTCGGCATAATAACCACCGTATCATCTGAAGTCTCTCCGTGCTCCCAATCGCGACTGGCAAGTATTGAGCTTGGGTTTACAGTCGAGGCAGAGTAACTAGCGTTGACATCCGCTACTACGGCCCCGGTTGTTGGGTTTGGAATCTCGATTCCTTTAGGCGTTCCAGGCGCTTCAGGTGTACCGGTTTCTGAGGCCGTAGCTGATGCTGTGGAAATTAGATGTACTTCACGCAGAGCCTGGAAGATCTCTTCATCCGAGAACATCTCGAAGGGGTCCAGGTTGCTGCGAATCGTTCCAGTAAAGAGTGTGGGGTCCTGCGGCACCATAACAATGTTCTTGCGCAGATCCTCCAGCCCAATCAAACCGACGTCAATATCATCTACAATGACCTTGCCTTCTTCCGCTTCCAACGCTCGGAACAATGCCAAAGCTAGAGAACTCTTGCCAGCTCCTGTGCGGCCGACAACGCCAACCTTCTCACCAGGCAGAACCTTGAAAGTTATATTTCGTAGGACACGCTCGAAATCAGGCCTATATCGCGTGCTGTAATTGATAAACTCGACAGATCCTCGGCTAGGCCAGTTAGACGGCGGACTATTTTCAGGGATTTTAGCAGGTGCTTCCTGGTCGACATCCAGATATTCCTTTACACGCTCGACGGAATTCATGTTCTGCTCGTTTGCGGAATACAGCCGCACAAACCACAACACATTCTCGGTGAAAGTGACAGCATATGTTAGTGCCAGACCCGCTGCACCAGCGTCGATGCGACCCACAGAGCGAACAACAAAAATACCCGTAAAAAATCCCACCAAAGCACCGACTACATCAATGCGAAGCGCAAGCCATCTGTTAGCAGCCCAGAGATAAATAAACGGTCGATGTTGAGTGTTGATCTTTGTGAGATTTTCACGAATGAAACGTCGCTCATCGCCGTATGCGCGTATCGTCGTCATACCGGAAAGCGTCTCACCAAATTGTTGGTACAGAGGGCTTCGGTGTACTGATTCCAGTCGCTTCAGATCTCGCGACGAGTTTATGTAAAACATTCCAATCAGTGCATAGAGGACAGCGATGAAGAATCCAGCGATCAAGAAGCTTGGAGTAATAACGGATATGAGGATGACAATCGTGATAATGGATGCAAGGCAGTGCACAACGCCAATCGCTACCGGGGCCACCTTTTCATAGTCAGCATCTAATCACACAAACTTGTTGAGAATACCTATTACATACTTCCTGATCGACTGCTTCGATGTCCTTCGAGAAACGATTCATAAGCTGGCCCAACGGCGTTTGATCGAAGAAGCGGAATTTGGCGTGGGTGATGGACTGAATGAGTCTTTCGTGGATGCGACGAGATGCTGCCAAAGATCCAGCAAACAGAAATCCCTCTCGAATAAAAGTGATTATCATGAATACTAGGCCCAAAATAGCATATACGCTAAGGAAGTAAGTTGAATCCACGTCAGAATGGGAGGTAGTTGCGAGGTTTGTCTGCATCGAGTTGTACGTGTAGTATCTCGGTGTTGTTCCGGCCCATGAAGGAATATTCCAGCTGCAAGTACCACTGTTCAAGCAGGTGCCCATTCCACTGAGTGTAGGAATATGAGTGATAGATGATTGGTTTCGAGTGCTCATATATTGTACACCCTTTTCAGCATACGTATTGGCCCACGTCCTAATCCAAACGTTGGTGGAGACAGAAGCAACTTGCTGGGCTGCAAAGGCAATCGCTGCGCTCACCCAGTAATACCAAGGGCCCATAGCTCTTAGATACATAAGGATGATGCTGAGTTTGACACTACCTTCAGCTCTGGTTTCTTCTTGAGCATTGCTGGCGGGAGCTTTCTTGGGGTCTGCCAACCCGTTCGCGCTTCCATTCGCATTTCCGTTGGCATGGACAGCTTCGTCATCACCTTCGTCACCTAAATCAGAAGGTACTCGTGATGGTGCTCGTGATGTTCCGCGCGAGACAGGCCTAGATTTTGAGAGGTCTTCAGTAAGTTTTCCTGAATCAATCACTTCGACAGCGGTGCCCTGACTTAGAATTCTGCCGTTCTCAAGCACAACGGCGAAGCCAGCCTGCGGGAGGCAAAGGCTCACATTGTGCGTAACTAGGATGCACGTGCGGTTGTACATGAGTGGGCCCAGCAGCGCCTTGTCAAAGATCCACTTCGCCGTATGCGAGTCAACGGCACTCAGAACATCGTCGAGCAAAACGTGGCGCGCTCTGCTGTACAGTGCGCGAGCGAGCGATATGCGTTGCTTTTGCCCTCCGGACAATGTGACACCTTTTTCACCGACAAGCGTTTCATCTCCAGCATCCAGGATTTCCAGGTCACGCTGCAAGGAGCAGGCCACAATGACATCTTTGTACCGCCTGGGATTCCAGCGACTGGCGAAAACGATGTTGTCTTTCACTGTGCCGTTAACAAGCCATGCTTGTTGCGCGCAGTAGGCCACGCTCTCTGTGAGTTGCGTCTCGGAGTCCAATTCAAGATCTTCCCGGCTACAACCTCCGGGCAAGTAAACGTCGCCCTTGAGCTTTGTCATCTCTCCGAGCAAGGCCATCAAAAGAGACGTCTTTCCAGAACCAGTAGGTCCAACTATAACGTTCAGATCGCCAACTTTGAATTTCAAATCCAAGTCCATGAGCTTGAAAGCCTCGGCAGACGCTTTGTCATGCATGTCTGTTCCGCCCCAGCTAAAGGTACCATTCTCGAAGCCAATAACTGGCTGTCCATCAGTGTCCTTCTTACGTGTATTCAACTGCAAATATTTATCGGTCTCGGGCTCATTTAGGTATTCCTCAATACGATCAACAGATACTTTGGACTCTTGGACGTGAGCGATCATATCCGCTAATTGGTCCAGTGGTATCCGAAGAATCTGGAATAGAGACAATGCCGTGAATGCAACAGATGGTACCAGGTCTTTCTTTTCGATCTTGGTGTATACAAGAAAAGATAGGAAAGTGATCAAAATTGGAGAGCCGGACCAAATAGTCGCCGCCACGGACCAAAGTATGTATCGTGTTCTGAGGTGTTTTAGCTCGCTGTACCGTTTATCGTTGACCATGCCAATGAAACGTTGCTCCCAAGCGAAGAATTTGATGATCCGAATGTTGCTTAAAACCTGTCGAGTTATCAACACAGAATCAATAGTGGACAACGTCTCTACTTACCTCGTTTGTAGTGTGAATCCTGGCATCAGTGGCAGCTAGGATTAACTTCTGAATACTCGCGAACTGTTTCGAGACATATAGGTTGATGGGAAGAAGGACCAGCATGGTTCCAACACCAGCGATGGAGCTGTAACCGAGAATAGTATACAGTAGCGTGATAGCGCCGATAATCATGACAGGTGTGTTCGCCCAGAGGAAGTGCAGGTATGCAGAGATTTCGCTAACTTTGAAAGCGTCAACAGCCATCAAATTGATAATTGTACCAGTTGTGACCTGAGAGTCATCATCAGACGCTTTGCCATCTTCTTGCTTAGGAGCCTCGGTCGCCTTCTTCTTCTTTCGGCCAAACGTCATCATCCTCTTCAGCCGGTTGGGCTCGATTTCTTCAGCAGATTTCTTTTCTTTACCCAGAACCTTATCTCCGCCTGCAGCGGCTCTCCTTTTAAGTGCTTTCGCGTAGATCTCTCCGATGATGATGGCACGCAGTCGGATGCAAATCTTGCGGCCTAGCCACAACGCATGGCCATCCGCAAGTGCAGAAACACAGCTCGAAATGAAAAGAAGAATCACATAGAACCATGCCGCATTTACGGGTGTGTTTTCAGGCGCTTCTACATACTCGAGGATAGCCTTGAGGAGCAGGGTCGGAGCAAAGGCCAGAATGCCGCCGAGAGTCGAATATCCAGCCTGAATCAATATGCCGCGTTTGAAGTGCTTCAAAAGATGGTACGCCAAAGCAGAGGTTTTCTTCACTTGCCGATAGTTCATGATAACTGTACTAGCCTTGTCTTTCGGTGCCAAATTCCACACATCTGAGAGCTCATAGGTCTTTTTGTAGCCTTTCCACACAATAGGATCGACCCACGACCATGTAGCGAGCGAGAAGACACTGGCAACTGGTTCGCGAGATGGCTCAATATCTCCTTCATATTCAAGCTCAACAGGCTTGTTTCCTTTCCGCGACGTCAGGGCAATCACCAGCAATGTAGTAGTCAGAGCAAACTCGGCGATTATGAGCTTTTGCTGCAGGGCAGTGCGGGGATGTATGATTGCGGACCGGAAGACAAGACTGAACAATATCCACTGAGAAGCGTAGATAAAGGCGGTGTGGTACCATAACTTGGGGAACGATAGACGGCTTGTACTAGAAAAGAGCAGTCTCAAAGAAGCCAGTGTCGCGATGTAGACCCAAACAGCAATGCTCGCAATAGCGGCAGTCCTGCCTTTGTGGCCGTATGTATCTGTGAAAAAGACCGCGACATGCACGCCCAGCGCTGCGAGTACTGCCAGTTCCTCCAACACAACCACGGTGACTTCGCCGCGAGGCTTGTTTACGGCCACAGCGGAGGCAGTTTGTCCGCTAGCGCTTAGGTGCCGAGGCGAATCGTCCTCGCTGGCCGAATCCGCCTCATCGCCGTCATAGTGAGGACTGTGTATTGACCAGACGTTGCGGGGATCATGGAGTGCGGAGTAGGTATGGTAGTACTTAGATGTCGTTGCCGCCTGATAGACCTGGAACGCAAGGTAAATGAGCGATGTCGCGCAGATTATGAGCGGGAGTAGTGTCTGAAGATAGCTGGAATTGGGTTAGCATTGGCATTCGCGTTGGGGTTGCGGGCGCAACGGCGATGGCATCTCTGCCGAGAACTGTCACGCCAATAGTCTCTGTTTTCCTAGCGAGGAAATGACCTACTCAAGCCTAAAGCACGTCGAAAAGTCGTCGCGAACCCAGAGCGGGCCTCTACAGTGGGCAAACATGTTCTGCGCACCGAGAGCCGTGGCGGCTGCTTTGTCGTTGCTCGATGGTTGGAAGATGCCCGCGATCGGAGGTATCAGGAGTGGCAGCCGTACGCGCGCATTGGTAGCAGTGAAAACAACGACGGACGACGACGGAAGTCAGCACTGGCAGCGAATTTCTGGGAGGTGAAGGCACGGCAGGCGTCCCCCGGTAAAGTTGAACTGGGCTCCACTTCGTACGTCGGCGGGAAAGCACTAGGTCCTGACGGCACACGAGCGCGCAGATGATGTAATGGATAACGGTGCTGCGCTAGCGAGCAACAGATTCAACTGTTCGAGACACGCCGAACTGCTGCAGGGATACCGGTGGATGTGGACATCCGTGGTGGACTCGATCATTAGACAGGCGCTTCGTCTGTGGAGACGGCGCTGGTGAATGCGCTCGGGGGTGGTCTTCACGGGTCCCGCCACATGCACTTACGCTTCACCGCCTGAGTCACAGAGAGGTCAAGGGCCATATCTCGTTCGGTGAGCCAAGTCTGTTGAATGAAGTACCGTGCTGCTGCAGGTGTCCTGCACGATACCGTGCCCATCGTTTTGCGGAAGGTCGACCGCAGATCCGCCCATTGGCTGGACATCAGAAACTGGCTTCCGTACATCGTATCAAACACCTTGCCCTCCCTGTAACTCCTACAAGGGTAGCCGCGCTATCTAGCATCTCACTATGACAAACAGACAAGCACGCTGGCGCCATGACGGGAGTAAAAGCTCCGTCGTCCATGTGAGCTGGCTGACGCTAATCATACATGCGCGATCGCATCTCGCATCCGTGAAGATCTGGGGAACCTCTCTGTCCAGCCCTGGTCAAATTGATTATGCCGCTGTTTGCTTGCTGTGGGAGCTTGTGCACTTCCGCCCTGAGCGACCCACAATCGGGACAAACTTCTGCAGAGCCCTGCAGCCAGTCATCCCAGCCACCTCTCGCAGCGGCTAGATAACCAACGCAACGCTTCTTTGAGGAGTTCAAATTAACATGCAGGCCTCGTGTGGGGTATGCGAAAGTCGGAGGTTGGCGACAGGGTTTCACATTACACCGACTCCACGTGCATACACGAACATCAGCAGAGCGCCACCTTCCTGTCAGCCCTTCAGTTCGACTCATGAATGTTTTGATCACGTTTCTTAGCTAGCCTGCGACACGTTGAGCCTATGTTACAGGGAAAATCACCATGAAGGGCGTATGGCTTTCTAAAGGCAGAAAAGCTAAGACTGGTACTTTGACTACCGAGAGCTTGTTGATATGTACAATGACAACTAAGAAATGACGGAGTCTACTGTCGAGGCTTTGCAACCGGCACCCACGGGCTGTACTTGTTCTTGACCCTAGGTAGGCTTTAGCATGCGGGGGATCAGCTGATGGAGCAAACATACGTGCTGTACGGCTTGTAGCCAGATCGGCTCCACGTCAACGTTGGGCGGTGTTCCTTAGGCTCCCAGTCACGCACGCGCCTCTGGAGAATGGGGTCGTTCGCTGGAGGCTGATCCACCATGTACGACATCCAAGCGTGCCTATTGACATTTAATACCGCTACGACCCTTTTATAAGGCTCTAACATACCATCCAGGCTCAATCTGAGACCTGCAAACCGTTAACGTTGCACTTGAGAGGGTTTGCTGGCACTACTCACGGGTCGTATTCCTTGTCCTTGTAGTCCACCCATCGAGTCCTTACTGCACAAACCGATCAATCAATTGCCACATGAACTATAGTTCCTAACCAACATACGCGGAAGCTCCTCAGCCAAGTTCTCATAGTATTTATTTCCGTAACGATCCTGTCCGATCAACATTCCGGCTTTGGTGTCACCTGCATCAAATTAGCTCTGCTATCTTTGCTATCGGTTTCCAACTGAAGCCTACCGATATTCTATATTTCCGGGCAGCGGCGATTAGCAGGGCCAATTGTAGAAGGTGCGCGGGCGGAGAATGTACCTGAAGTTGGTGGCCGTAATCCTATGAAAAAGGGTCAATTAGCATTGTCTTTTGTATGAAGAGCTGTAGCAGGCAGTTACCTTGAGACCAATTCGGCGGAGATTCCGCAGCGTCCTAAGGAGCGTCGACATGGCGGCGGGGTTGTGGTGTTGAAGGTCAACGCCGGCTGCGCTTCACGACGTCGTGTGCCAAGGACCGCCCAAAGTAGTTAGACTAAGTAGCTTCAACACGAAACTTCGCAATGGCAAAAGCAACTCTCGGACCGTCAATTGCATCATGATAATACGAAGCTTAACGAGGGTACAATTGTCAAGAGTTTCTCTGACACGCTCGGTTCCGCTAAGTTCTCGTTCGATTCAATGTAGACAGATTCATTCTACGGGCAACATCCCTTCTATGGGTTCTTCAGCACCCTCATCCCAAGCGTCCATGCTGGCCACAATAACTACCGATTTGGACAAAATTGCACCCAGATTTGAGATTCAATCCGACCAAATACATATATTGAAAACACCGTCAGAGTTTTATGAAACCTTAAAGGTTGGTTATGTTCTGTTATTTTGCTTTCTTTCCCGTTTACGTTCTTCATACCATCCAACAATTCCGGAACATCATCATTCGGGCGCTTTTAGTATCCAAAATCTCGGATATGCAGTTATGCAAGGATCACATGATTAGTCTAACATTGTCCAGGACAGAATTTCGAAGGCACAATCACGCATCTATCTCAGCACTCTCTACATCGGCAAAACTGAGCATGATCTCATTGACACTATCCGCGAATCTCTCCGAAAAAATCCTAGCCTACGTGTCTCTTTCCTTACAGATGCTTTAAGAGGAACCAGAGAGACCCCAAATGCATCATGTGCGTCTCTGCTTGCACCGCTCATCTCGGAATTTGGCGACAGGGTCGATGTCCGCATGTTTCACACCCCTAACTTGACTGGTCTACGTAAGAAATATGTGCCCAAGAGGATCAACGAAGGCTGGGGGCTTCAACACATGAAGCTCTACGGTGTCGACGATGAGATCATTATGTCAGGTGCCAACCTGAGCACCGACTACTTCACGAACCGCCAGGACCGGTATCATCTATTTCGCTCCGCCAATTTAGCATCTTACTTTGCCAAAATCCACGCTGGTGTATGCGATCTTTCGTTCAGCATTCAGCCTGCAGATACTCAAGCTGGCTACACAATGTCCTGGCCCTCTACTAACCCAGCGCCATCACCCCTCGTATCACCCTCGCAATTCAAGAAATCTGCATCTGAGCACTTGAGCCATCTTCTCACGCCATCAAATTCCCCTGCTTCGCTTCCAAATAGTTCCAACACAATCATCTATCCCGTCATGTCACTTGTACCTTTACTGAACTCTTCGACTGAGCTCCCTGCTCTAACAACGATTCTTACCTCCCTATCAAGGCCGCCCTTCCACCCTAGTACCTGGACTTTCACCGCAGGCTACTTCAATATGACACCTTCCTTTCGACGCATGCTGCTCCGGACACGACCGGCCTCTGGCACCGTACTTACCGCCCATCCCTTTGCCAATGGCTTCTACGGCAGCAAAGGCGTCAGCGGCATGCTGCCAGATGCATATACGCACCTCGCGAAGATGTTCCTCCGAAAAGTGCGCTATGAAGGGCTATCCGAGTCCATCGACCTCAAAGAGTGGAAGCGCGGTAAAGTAAATGAGGAGGGTGGTTGGACGTACCATGCCAAAGGCCTCTGGGTCACCTTTCCCTCCACATCGACATCGAAACCCAACATCCAGTCCACACTGCCCGAAGAAGCTGAGGATCCCAGCTTGACAGTCATTGGCTCTTCGAATTACACGAAACGCTCGTATGAGTTGGATCTCGAAGCGAATGTCATTATTGCAACATCGGATGCTGATCTGAGGCGAAGATTGGGCGAGGAAGTCAAGTGGCTGGGGGAATATGCAACGAAAGTAGATGAGCGGGAGTTTGAGAAAGCGGATAGGAAGGTCAGTGTCGGTGTGCGATTATCTATGTGGCTTGTACGAGTACTTGGAGGAGCTTTGTAACGCTATGTCTGGTTATTAGCCAGATGAACTTGTAATAACAAAAATCGCATGACAGCTTGTTAATCGCATGGGTTAAAGGTAGCTTTTGATTATCGTTAGGAAAAACTGCTGTTAGAAAAAGGGTATCTTGATCTTGAAAAGAGCCCAAATCGATGCTCGCGCCCAATAGTCTATGTCCCAACAAAAAAAAAAAAAAAAAGAAAGATACGTTATGGCGATTGCGCCCAGCAGTTCCGTGTCACGCGCCAAATCACAAGACCACGGCCTCCCACCACTCGTGCCATTGTTTTCCGAAACCCATGTTCGGGAATATCCATGTCATCCAGATTCAGATGCTGCTTGTAGCTCCACACCTCCTCTAAGGAGATGTCTTCGCGCTTTGTGGCATCGTGGTACGGGTGAAGAAAATATGCGGAACGAGGGGCAATCAGATAGACGGCCCCTCGGCCCTCGATCTTTGGTGGTTTGCGTGTCCGACAAGCTGGAAGAGCAGCCTTCACTTCCTCCAGCATTTTTTCACCGCGCATGCCCATTAAGTCGATTGTTTCCAGTTCTTCGTTCTTGCCGTTGAGCAGCCAGGTGGGTGGACTGTATGTCTTCCACCAAAACGCTCGAGTGACGGTTTCATTCGTCTTTGCGATATGCATTTGCACGGGTACAATGCCACCTTGATGATAGATGCCCATGAGCACGCCTAAAACTACATTGAACAATATCCAAGTAGATATCCAGAACTTCGTCTGTGCCCGTGGGAGAGATACGGAAGCAAGGATGAGAGGAACGGCAGGAAGTAAGAAGCGGGCCTCTTGATGTGGAAAGATACTGAGGCATACGATGCCTGAGAGAGCAGAGACGAGAGTCATAGTCACCTGGGAGCGACGGAGGAGAAAAAGGAGCGCAGTGGCTGGACCAAGTAACTGTGGAAGATTGATGAGAAAATGTTGGTAGAAAGGATGAAGGCCGTGTTGGGCCAAGTTTGTCGAGTCCGAGTTGTATAGGAAATTATTAAACGGTGTAATGACTGGATTGCGGAATACCCGAGCAAAGGTAAAATCGCTAGAAGTGTAGAATGCCGTGTCAACGCTGATAGCTATGAACGCGGTCAGGAGCGCAAAAAGGGTAATGAACAGTAGCGAGAAGGGTCTATGATAATGTCAGCCGAGGTTCATATGACCGGTCGAGGGAGGCGGTGAGACTGACTTCCTGCGAAAATGAGGGAGCAAGGACAGGCAGGGAACGAACAGAAAGGCCGGAAAGGTGATTCGATTAAAGATACCAGTGACAATGAATATGCCCAAGACGGATGAAGCTAAGATGCCAGACCGTTTCTACGATGCATTAGTTGCATGTCCAAAAGGAGCTCGGAAAGCATTCCGAATGCCTAGCGTACCTTGTCTTCAACAATGCGTTGTATCAGCACCAGACTCCAGCTCACCAGTAGTGTTTCCAAGCTATTTGAGAAGGTATGCGTCTGGAAAGTCCACGTCACGTACGACGAAGCTATCAACAACAGAGCAACGCGTCGGGCGCGGCGCGACTGCACCAGCTCCTGGATAGCCCAGTCCTCAAACACGACACTCAGTGAGAGCATTAGCACGCGCAGCGTCCAGTACACGACCGAAGGCGACACTTCGTTATAACCAAGCCCCTCCCATAGCCAACGCAATATGTACATGGGCCATCCATAGACGAGCCATAACGGATACGTGCTGCGGATAGGATGGGCTGCTGTGAACTCCCATGTTTCGTGTACCGGATAAGAGAAAACGCGTCCTGGCCGACGAACATTAGCTACAGCCTGTGGAGTGCCTGTGGGGTGCCTATGTAGAGTCCAAGCATACCTGCAATAACCTCCGGGCCCTGGAAGTTCTCGTCTGGGTGGAGATAGCTCGGCGATAGCGCAAAGTATATGCGCACGAGAATTAAAAGAAAGTATGTCCTGCGCCACATGGTGCTTGCGGATGCGGGCCGTCGTGGGAAGAATGAGGTGCGGACTGGAGCATGTCTATTCGCGGCAGTGATTTGTATGTATGAGTTGGGGCGAGCAGGCTATATGGGTTGGCCGTCGAAGGTAAGCGTGATCAAACGCCAGTCACCCCCGTGGTGCTACGACCATGTGGATAGGGGTCTGAAGGCAAAAATGGCCGATTCTGCAACACGTTAGCTCTAGAACGGACGGCCGTTTTCTACATCTTGGAATGTATCCAGTTCGTAAATAGAGGCCATCTGTCAGACAGTGGTGAGTGGGCTGCATATAGCCGCAAACGAATCGGCCTTGTACAACGCGCTCGATGCGGATGGGAGTGGCTCAGCATCAGTATGCATGTGGTTACGTCCATGTCACGTGACCTTCAGGCGCCGGATTCTGCATGTGCCCGTCAGGTTAATGTTTGGGGTCGGGGCGATGGTGCTCTATGTTTAGATGTCTGGTGGCAGAGAAGCTCGACCTCCAGTCATTGAGGATGTCAAATCGTAGGATACATATTCAACACAAACACTTCTTGAATGTGAAGACCTAACAGTCTAATGGCTTTCTATCGATTGGAGCACATTATCTCCACACAATTCATTACTGCTGCACACAACAATCGTTGGGAACGGACAAAGTTTGGCTGTAGAGCACAATCTAGGAAAATTTCCCAAGGAATCGACTTCTGGCACCTTCCAGCTCCTTGTAGGGCGCTCGATGGTGAGTATTGCGGGAGTCACGTCACCAAGACTACTTCCTGGCGCAGACGCAATCGGCCTCCGGGCTGCGTGGCGCAACGGGAGCGCGGAGCGAGCTCAAACAAGAAAAGTCGTCCGTAGCGAGTGGTATTCCGAACAAATAGGCAGTCCCCCATGTCCCAGGTGAATAAGACGATGCGAAAGTCACTCGGACAGGCAGCGCTGAATTGTGTGAACAACAGGTGCTCGAGACTGAGCAAAGAAGTGGGAGCCTTTGCACTTACCCGTTTGGGAAGGCTGGGGCTGGAGCCTGAACAACGGTCTGCGCCTGCCGGGCTGTCACCTTTGCTCACCAACCATTTCACCGCAAACCGTAGTTGTCGAAGGCCCGCTCGGTACTATATAATCCCTCTTCCGCGCTGCCCCTACACTCCACACCCACGCTCGACTGCCCACCGTCACAGTTGACCACCACAGCCTCCACCACTACCCCGCTTATTCCACCGAGAACAAACTCTACGACATGGCTGCCACATCCTCCGATGCCACCAAGCTCGTGAAGCTTACCACGTCCGATGGCCAGGATATGACTGTTGAGCGCGAGGTCGCCGAGCGCTCCATTCTCATCAAGAACTTGCTCGAAGATCTGGGCGGCGACAACGACGAGGCCATTCCCATTCCTAACGTAAGTTGCTATCGCACACGTCCCCCGATCCGGGCTGCCACTCACAGAAGCTTAGGTCAACGAAGCCGTGATGAAGAAGGTCCTTGAGTGGTGCGAGCACCACCGCAAGGATCCTCCCGCGTCTCAGGACGACGATTCCGATTCCCGCAAGAAGTCTACCGACATTGAGGAGTGGGATCAGAAGTTCATGCAGGTGGACCAGGAGATGCTTTTCGAGATCATCCTTGTAAGTAGCCAAAGCCGCATGCTATCGTTCTGGCAAGATGCTCATAGATATGACAGGCGGCAAACTACCTAGATATCAAGGCGCTGCTTGATGTCGGCTGCAAGACCGTCGCCAACATGATCAAGGGCAAGAGCCCCGACGAGATCCGAAAGACGTTCAACATCCAGAATGACTTCACCCCTGAGGAGGAGGACCAGATCCGCCGTGAGAATGAGTGGGCTGAGGACCGCTAGGTACACTCCTGATGGGCTTCTCTCGTCTACGTTATTGGGACCGCACGACTCTGAATTATGCGATCTTTGTATTCGATCGGCGGCGGATGGTTGAACGACATGAATGGTGTTCCGGGGTTCTTTAATTGGCCTGTCTATGGCTTTTAAGGGTTTCACGTATTGCTTCGGCTGCATCACACGACATAGAAACGGATGATGGCGGCAATGGGCTATTGATTTCTAGTGGTCGTGGATAAAACTAGGCATTGGTCATGATAACTTTCAAGTATACACAATTCCCATATGCTACGTGTGAACAATACGTTCGTCCAACGGATGTCAAAGTACTCCGTGTTGTTCCATTAAGTGCGAGGGTATGCTTCAATCTGACTGACATTCCGGAGTCAGTGTCAACCTAGGAAGTTCAATTTTATAAGACCTAACACTTTCAATTGGTATTCATGCACTGGGCCCTATGTGCTTATCATTTCCATGTGAGTGGAACTCCGTGTTTAATCTACGCTCCCATAACGCCCATATGCTAGATTTAGTACACTTCGTCGCCTGCTGCTCCCTCTACCATCCGCGCTTTGCCAGCCTCTCGCCCTCGCTCATCTTCTCCGTGTTGATACCCACCATGGCTTCACCCAGGTCCATCGATACCTCACACAACACCTTCGGGTCCTTGTAGTGTGTGACAGCCTGCACGATAGCCTTGGCGCGTTTTGCCGCATCTCCCGACTTGAAGATGCCCGAGCCAACAAACACACCGTCGCAGCCCAGTTGCATCATGAGGGCAGCATCTGCGGGCGTGGCCACACCACCCGCTGCGAAGTTTACCACAGGCAAACGGCCTAGCTTCGCCGTCTCCTTGAGCAGTGCATAGTCGACCTGAAGCTCCTTTGCATACACGCGCAACTCCTCCTCCGACATGTTCCTAGCGCGTGCAATCTCGGAGTTGACCGTGCGCATGTGGCGAACGGCCTCGATGACGTCGCCCGTACCGGCTTCGCCCTTGGTGCGTATCATGGCGGCGCCCTCGGAGATGCGGCGGAGGGCTTCACCGAGGCCTCGACAGCCGCAGACGAAAGGAATGCGGAAGGGGTGCTTTGCAACATGGTGGACCGCATCGGCGGGGGTCAGGACTTCAGATTCGTCAATGTAATCTACGCCGAGGGCTTCGAGGATCTGGTTCATGCATGACGGTCAGCCCGCTAGTCGATTATCGAGAAAGATGTCGATGGAGAGGATCGTACCTGGCACTCAACGAAATGTCCAATTCGTGCCTTTGCCATGACGGGGATCGTTACGGTATCCATAATCTCCTGAATCATCTTGGGATCGCTCATTCGTGCCACACCACCCTGGGCTCGGATATCGGCGGGCACACGCTCCAACGCCATCACGGCGACAGCTCCAGCTTCCTCTGCTATACGGGCCTGGTTGCAATCGTAAGCTTGAAATTTTTCTGCAGAGTAAGGGAATTGCTGCCATGGCAAAAGCATACCTGCTCGGCGTTTACCACGTCCATGATGACTCCGCCCTTCAACATTCTAGCCAGGCCCGCCTTGACGGCGAAGTTGGTCTCGCCATCCTGGGCGCTATGGCCGTTTGTAGTGGGCAGCTCTGTTGCCATTATGTCTCTAAGACTACTATTTCAGAAATTCTAGCAAGTGTTGAGTATTCAGTTCAAGTGGAGGGGTTGCTTCTTTGTTACGGTCGGACGAGGCGGGGAAAAGATTAAGAAAGGCCTCGAGGGAAGGTAAAGGCAGAAAGGAAGCGGGAAGTGAGGACCTCAGTACAAAAGAGTGTGAGTCAAGAAAAATATATAGTAAGCTCTCAATGAGCCACCTGCAGAAAAAAAGAAGCGGCTTGTCACTTAACAACTTGCGCCGGAGGCGAGACCGGCGAAGCCATCGGCGCGGGGCACCCCACAAAAGCATCAGTTCCGCCATTAGCCAGACCTCTCCGACTGCCCCTCCAACAACCCCGACTAGGAAGGAGTCGTTTCTCATGCAATGTTGGATCTCTAATTTTCGCACATGAGTGGTCGAAATCGGACCGGCCGCACATCTAGTGCACCGACTTGAAAACTTCCAAGAGAACCGACACGATGCTCCCAGGCGGAGCGTAAGCGGAGGTTAAGACCGTTAGGCCGAAAGCATGGTGAGAAAACGCAGACTCTTCGGGAAATGAGGATGAGATATTTTCACAGGAACCCCAATAACTCTACAAGTTGAAAATGAAGAACTTCGAAGCCCTTTCATGATAAGGCCGGTGCTAGTTTCCAGATTTCCCGTTCTAACAAGAGACAGGGTATCACGGTGGATTGAATATATGCTCATGGCGATATGTAACAAAAGAGAAACGCCGGACGAGATGCATGCAAGCCGTGGAACGCAGAGGGCCCTAAACAAATGCCTAGCTAGAGCAAGAGCAACCAAGCTGTGTAAGAAACGCCGCAGACGCTGTTCTAGACTTCTTCGGGTGCTGCTGTGATTAGTAGGGCGCGGTCTCGCGCTTGAGCCAAGCCATAGTCAGGGGGTCGTTCTCAAAGAACTTGCTTGTCTTGTCGAACACTTCCTGATGGTACTCGTTGATGAAGTTCTTCTCATCATCGGTCAGCAAGCTCATATCGACCAACTTTCGACAGTGCGGCGTCATGGTAACTCTCTCAAAACCAAGATACGGTTTGTCGCCAAACTTATGCTTCGTTTCCACTTCTTTAACCATAATCATGTTCTCGATACGGATGCCAAACTTGCCGTCCTCGTAGTAGCCAGGCTCGTCTGATATAACGTTACCGACCGCGAGTGAGACCTCTGAGTATTGGACGCGCGTGCCAATGCCAATAGGGCCTTCGTGCACATTCAGGAAAGAGCCAACGCCGTGGCCGGTGCCATGTCGATAGTCAAGACCTTCAGCCCACAAGAATTGACGAGCCATAGCGTCAAGAGCAAAGCCGGTTGTACCCTTAGGGAACTTGATCCGCTCAAGCGCAATGTTGCCTTTCAAAACCAACGTGTAAGCCGTCTTTTCAACTTCTGTAGGCTCGCTAAAGTGTAGTGTTCGTGTTGTATCGGTTGTGCCGTCCTGGTACTGTCCACCAGAATCGCACAGATAGATCGCTTTGGGGTCAATGACAGAGCAAATCCCCTTTTCTGGCTATACTTGTGTCAGCAGCCGTCAAGTTTGGAGAACAGGGTCAATCCGTTGGAGCAAAGAAGCTGCCTTCATGTACTTACTTTATAGTGAATGACAGCTGCGTTGGGGCCTGTCGACGAGATCGTATCGAATGAAAGACCCTGGAACAGATCTTGTTTTGCTCGAATTGACTCGAGCTTATCGGCACCATCAACTTCGTCCAGGGTTGCACCTTTGTTGATGAGCTGGTCCTCCAACCAGGCAAAGTACTCCGATAAGGCCGCACCGTCCCGAATGTGACACTGTCGCATACCCTCGAGCTCAACCTCGGTCTTGATGGCTTTCGCATCTCCAATCGGGCTGCGGACCTCGTCGACACGCTCCTCACCACCCAGAGCTTTGTTGAGAGCCCAGGATGCCCGGTTTGAGGTCAAGAATTTCTTTTTTTCAGTAGTCTCTCCGCTAGACTTGAATGCTTCGGCGCTAAGGGCAGCAACATCTTCAAAGATGGCGTCGTAAGGTTTTATAGTCACCTTGTCCCCCAAATGCTCTTTTGCTTCAGGGGTCAGCTTGGCGTCATCGATGTACAGTGTGGCCTGTGTAGGCGTGACGACGGCATAAGAGAAGAAGACGGGATTGTAAGGGATGCTGTCTGCAATTAATACAACCTTGGCCAAACCTGCAACATGAATAACTTACTCATTCCCGCGCAGATTGTAGAGCCATGCAATCTCATCAAGCATGGAGGCGACGAAACCCAAGCTCTTCTTCTTCTCTAGCTCCTTGCGGATATCCTCAATCTTGTCTTCGAAACTCTTCCCCGTGTACTTTAGCGGCTGCACCCGCACCTTCTCGCTTGGGCGAGGGGGCCTCTCCTCGGCCCATACCAGGTCGACCAAATTCTCGTTGACGGCCTTGTACTCGCCGCCCTTCTTCTTAATCTTGTCTGCGAGCTTGCGGGCGTCTGCGGCCGTGACCACACTCGGGTCGACGCCTACGACGTTACCCGAGGCGACCTGCTCCGCAGTCCATTCCTGGATGGTTGGCACATCCTGCAGCCCCTGTCTGAGCAGCTCCCAGTTACTGTCGAGCTGCTTCTCGGCCTGGTTGAAGTAGCGACCGTCAGTTGACAGGGCAGCCTTTTCGTGCGTCACCACAGCATAGCCTGCGGACCCCGAGAAGCCACTTATGAATGCTGGATTGTTTCAGTGCGTGCGGAGCGGGGACGATAGCGGGGCAGCTGACCTCGGCGGGCATCGCAGGGTGCAATGTACTCGCTTTGATGACTGTCTTCGGACGGCACCACTGACTCTGGTCAGCACGAATTCTGAGTGTTGGCGTGGGTAAAGGCAGGGGTATCGGCGTACTGTAGACGTCGATCCGGCGCTCCTTCATGAGCCTGCGCAGCTCGGCGAGGCGTGCGGTGGTGTTGACCTTCTCCATGTCGAGGGCGCGGCGGACGGGCGAGGCGTGGAAAGCGCGGGGCCGGGGAGAGAGAAATGGCAGACTGCGCAGGCTGTGCGTCGCGCGAGGGCCTGTGAAGAAGCGCGAGAGCAGCAGCATCAGATAGCCTTCCACAGCGGGTATCGAGCTTGCAGGCCAGGCGCCGACCTCGTTCCCGCCGCCCACACAACCAGCCATTCAGTGGAAAGGCCGACGGCAGCCCTCTGGCGGCCCAAGCGCCCGCCGACTTGTCGCGGTGAGTGTCTACCTAGAGTGACCGCACAGCGTGCATGCATCCAACGGCAGCCTTGCCAAGTGCCACATCGAGCTACAGCACAAACCCCAGCAGATCCTGTGCAGTGCTGCCCTCCTGGTGCGCAGCTTTTAAAGCCGCGGCCCTGTGACGATGCAGGCTGTCTGCCCTGGCTTGGGCCAAAACTGAGGCGCTTGGGAGCCCTGACACCATACTATCGATATCTATCGTGTCCGCTAACAGAGCGTGCAACTAATCCTCGCAGCAACTCTGCTTCGGCCGAGGATACACTTCTAGCTTCTAGGTATGTGCTCGCCTGTGCTTGTGTGTGGCCGTCTCGTCGTGCTATGTTTTGGTTGCCATCTGCTTGGCCATGGTAGCCGTCTTGCTTGATTTACTCTCCCCTCAATCACTGCTTTTATTTTTTATTTGCTTGAACCTTGTTCTCACGACGCACACATGGCACCCACCAGCCTCGCCACCTACGAATACTAAGAACCCCAGCACTCGGCCGCTGTAGCCTTTCAGTAGCTCGTCGACACCACCATGGCGGCAAATGCAGTCCCCACCCAGGCGCTGCCCTTGGGTCTGGAAGAAATCGAACAACTTGTCAGGACACTCTATGGCCCCGGTGACGCAAGAAAAATCCCCGAAATAGAGGCTACCCTGCGCGTGCTCCAGAGATCTCCCCAAGGTTGGGAGATGGGTGATGCTCTCTTGGGTAGCACGGACGAGAATGTGCGCTTCTTTGGTGCTTTGACACTCACCGTCAAGGTCAATGCGGATTCGTAAGACGTCAAACCTCCCGTCTTGTCCTTATGTATGCTCACATTGAATAGAGCGGGGTTGAGCAAGGAAGATTCGGAACAGTTACTCTTCAAACTCATTGTATGGCTTACCACCCTTCATGCAATTCCTGGCTTACAAATATCAGCACCACCTTATCACGCACCCCAGCTCCTCTCCAGCAACGAGAAAACTGTGTTCAACGCTTGCTCAGTATTTTACTAAGCCCATATCATCATGGACGTCCTGTATCCGAAGCCTTGCCTTGTCTTTTGGCTTACGGCGACCCATTCTCGATGATGCAATCGATAGCCACCCATCTACTTGGGACGTTGTACCCCAGCTGGCAGACGAGCAGCTCTTAACTCTGCTGGAGTTCGCGATGAACCTGGCAGATGAAACAAAGAAGTTGTCCAATGACCCCAAGTGAGTGTACAGAAACTATTCCGGGATGACAATGACTAAATATTGCAGCCGAAAACCTCATGAGCGCATGATAGATAACGTTGAGAGTATCGAGGTGCTTCTGCAGGCTTCTTTCAGTCGGGGTATCAAGTATATGACTACTCCGCCGAATACTTCTCATTATGGGCCCTCCACGCAAACTGGAGAGAAACTCTGTGTCGCATCCCTGAAATGCTACCTTGTGCGTCTTCCACGTCCAACAACAAGGAACAGTATTGACTATCGTAGGGCTGGATATTCTATGCGCAGACTGAGTTCAAAGAAACTCCCGAGAAGCTACGATTTCTGCGCTCTATTGTTGAACTTTCGCTTTCCTGTCTCGAATATAACGTGGACGACGCCATGGAATTTGTTGCAGAAGTGCTTGAAGGCTATCCCAAGTTCCTCGAAGAAAAACACCTGCATATGTTATGGGGTGTGATCACCAGTCAATGGGGTCTTGAGATCCTGAAGAATCTCGATGCCGAAACCGTGTCACTGGCAAGAATAATTGTTGCCTACGGCCAAGAATTTATAGAGAACAAGAAATTGCTCCTGGAGCCTGAGAAGGCGCACCATCAGCAAGTGCTATGTAAGACTTTCTTTGCACCTGGATACTATAGGTGTTTTTGGCATGCGACGGAGCGTTGCTAATCAACTACCAGCTTTTCTACACGAGTTGCTCAAATATCCCGATCCAGTCGGGGTTGAGGACGAGGTAGCTCTACTAGCATTGGACTTCTGGAGCGGCTATGTCTCCGCGGTTGCAGATGAATCATTCGCATACTTAGAAGGAGAGCAGCCCAATTGGGTGACCACTGCTAAAAGGAACGCCTTCCAAGCTATCGCTGAACTACTAACCAAAATCATCTATCCGCCTCCCGAAGTAACCAGGACTTGGGACTCTGACTCGAAAAAGACGTTCAAGGTCTTCCGCATGGATGTCCGCGATATCACCATAGAAGCTTTTGACTTGTTACGAGATGACCTGACCGAACAGTTTATCGATTTCTCAGTGGGTGCATTGGAGGCACATAACTGGTTAGAGCTTGAGGCAGGCCTTTTCTGCTTGATATCTCTTGCGGATGCTCTAACAAACGTCGACGAGAAGCTCAACCAATTGTTTGAGAAGCCTCTATTTGCTACCATCTCAGAGAACCTAAACATACCAGCTGTAACAAGAAGGACAGCAGTAGATCTCGTTGCTGCCTTCAATCACTTTTTTCTACGAAACCCCCGCTTCCTCCCCCAGGTTCTCCCATTTCTTCTCGGCGCTTTGGCACAGCCTTCACTGGCACAGGGTGCTGCGAAGTCTTTTGCATCGCTCTGTTCGGAATGTAGAAAAACATTGACACACGAACTTCCCTCATTCTTCCAAATGTACGACGAGTTCTTGAATTATCCGACTGCAGAAGAGTCTACCAAGAGTAAAGTCTTGGAGGGCATTGCGGCAATTGTGCAGGCCGAGGATTCAGAGGAGAAGCAACTGGCTGGGTTGCAACAGCTGCTCCGATATGTTGCTCATGACGCAATGCAGGCCATCAATTTCGCCAAAGATAGCAACGATCCAGAACGAGGATTGGTGTTTGCCTTGACAACGCTCAAGTGCCTCTCCTGCATAGGAAGAGCACTGCAAGCTTCAGACGAAACTGTTGTTGATCTAGAAAAAGCGATTACTGAGTCGACTTTCTGGACTCAGGGCCCTGGAAAAGTTATTCAGGACCAGATCATCAACTTTGTTACTTATCTCACCCAAGTTTTCCCAGCCAACGATGAGATTATCGAGTCAGCTTGTAATGTACTGCGATCAGGCTTTAAAGAGATGGGCCCTGGGCCCTTTGTGCTTCCGTCATCCGCTGCGGTCGACTATATTGAAAGGACCACCCTCCAAACACCAAGGCTGACTTATGTGCTGGAAACTGCCTGCTGTTGGGTCTCCTGCTATAAGAAGTCTCATGACTTCGAAGTACAGGCGCAACGGTTGCTGCATTATGATCTAAGCATAATGCAAGCCCTTCAGCATCCCCGAAATGACCCAGAAGTGTCTGTCGGCTGCATCGAGTTAATCCAACAATTTATCAAGCAGAACGCATCCATCTTGAAAAACGAGCATCCGGATGTTTTGAAAGGAACGTTCGATTTCTCCGTCGAATGCATAAAGTCACCAGAAGTGCTCCCCAAGCGGTCTTCCGCCTCACTTTGGAAAGATATCTTCGAAAAGATAGCAACAACCGGCAGTCCAGACCAGGCTATGTGCCAGGAAATTGTCAATCATTTCGGTCAAGCCGTCACTTTCGCCCTAATCAACAATGTTTGTGGGGAAGTTGACTACACTAGCTTGGAGCATATCCTGATTCCATTACGGAAACTTGTACTCAACGACCGTCACGCGAGAGCATACATCACAACGGCCCTAACGGGGCAAACAATGATCCAGCAAGTTCAGGGTGATCAAGCTGTGCAAAGCATGGTGCGAAAGTTTATTGAGAGCTTGGTTCGGTAAGTTTCTTCGTCCTTGCCATCTAGTATTCCCTGACACATCCACAGAAATGCGAAGAATTCAACTGCATTCAAGGAGGCAGTAAAAGCATTCTGGCAGAGCTGCAAGCAGTTGCAGATGCAGCTTGGCACTACCACCATCCATCCCGGTCATCGCTTTAACTACTGATCTGTGTGGATGTTGACTTTGCTTAAAATTCAGCGAAGGCAGCTAGTGCGAAAGTTGCGCCGAATGAGAACTTGAATGCTACGTTGTCTTGTATCAAGGAGCGGACATTTGTTGCTTTGAAGCGGCGCTGCAGATATGAGTATGGAATGAGGTGAATACCGCGGTTTTCCAAGAACTGGCTCTGTCAGCTCTTTCTCATTCTCAGTCTTTGTTGCCGTCGTTAGGACTTAGGGAAACACATAGAACTGCATAGAGGGCGGTGGAGTATGCATTGCTCAGCGTCTACATGAGATATCCCCTTTCCAGCGTAGAAAAAATAAATCATGAATTCATGGACTGTAGACGTACCTGTATACACACAACGCCTAGACCTATAAGAAGCGCCAATGGTTTGCTGAAAACACTGACTCCTAGCCCTGCCATCAAGCCAAGGATACTCCCGAGACTGATTTGTCGGATAGCACGGGGATTAGGGGCACCAGAGGTTTGAATAATAGGCGTCTGAGCTTCGTTTGAATAGTTGTTTCGAAGGTCAGATGTTAGTTTTGTTAAAGGGTCGGGTCCATCGCAGAGGACAGGCCGTCTATAAGCCTGCACTAACAGCGGTGTTGATATTAAAAGAGGTGCTGAGATCAGGAGGCTACGACGGAGTCCAGGTAGTATAAAGGCCATTGGAACAGATTGAGCCGGTAGATTTCGATGCGGATAAATCGGAGCTTTAGATCGTTGGAGATTATTTCTTCTGCCCAAGCCTCTCTTCTTCCCCAGATAGTTAGTGAGTTCCTGGTTCAGATCCCGTACCGCGAACACCCGTGTGAAGTAACAAGTTAATGACGCACTTGCTGAAGCAATAGCTGGTCGAGCAGAATGGCTTCGCAATGGTGCACAAAGCATGAAGGGTGTTTGTTAGGATAAGAGCGCTGTAGGTTGTCAGCTGGGGTGAGGTGCTAGGTAGTGATGTCATTGGCTGTCCTGGTGTTGCACGCTAATCAATTTAGAGACTAGACTCCCGGTCCCTGACGCGCTGGAAGGGCACCACATCGCGACTTTGTCTCAACCTGAAATATTGACCATCATGGTGTAGATTGAACGCCTGTCTTGGAGACCCTCTATCTCGAACCCGGCCTGAGTCGATATTCACGTCAATAGAGACAATGGCAGCCCGAATGCTCCTGCTTGTCCTCGCTAACCTTCTCATTCCTGTTGCCATACTGGTTTTTGCGATAGGATTTTTCCCGTACAAGCCGTTTATACCTGGACTCGCAGAGTTCGAAAAGCTGGGATGGGAGACTCAGATGGGGTGGAAAGAGGGAGAGGCAGTTGAAGCACCTTTCAACAAGCTAGTGTTCATGGTTGTAGACGCATTGAGGAGCGATTTTGTTTTCGGAGAAGAAAGTGGCATGGAATTTGTACAGAGGTACGTTTGTTAGTCATTTGCTTGGATGCTGGATAATGCAGAGGCATATTGCAGAGAAGATAAGCTGATACATAATTCAGTCTGATTCGTGAAGGGAAGGCGCTGCCCTTTACGGCGCATGCTGCCTCGCCTACGATCACGATGCCCAAGGTCAAGGCTATAACAACTGGCTCCATCCCCTCTTTTCTCGATGTCATTCTCAACTTCGCGGAATCGGATACGACGTCCACGCTTGCAATACAAGATACCTGGCTCGCCCAACTCAAGGCGAAACAAGGCGGCAAACTTGTAATGTACGGCGATGATACGTGGCTGAAGCTGTTTCCCAACTTTTTTGAGCGCGCAGACGGCACGAGTAGTTTCTTTGTTTCGGTTAGTCGTAGCGCTCCCTTTGCAATAGATAGATCAATAGAAGTTGATTTTGGTGTACTGCAGGACTTTACCGAAGTGGATAACAATGTGACGAGGCATGTTCCTGAAGAGCTTCTAAATGAAGACTGGAATGTTATGATTATGCATTATCTCGGACTGGATCATATTGGGCACAAGGCTGGCCCTAAGAGGTAGTCTCTAGTGCCCCTAATCATAAAGATAAACTAATGAATCATAGTCCCAATATGGTTCCCAAGCAGAAAGAGATGGATGATATTGTTAAGACAATCTACACTGCAATTGATAATGAAGATCATCTCTCGGATACTTTGTTCGTTCTCTGCGGCGACCACGGTATGAATGAGGGTGGTAATCACGGTGGCAGCTCAGCTGGAGAGACCTCACCCGCGCTGGTCTTCATGTCACCTAAATTCAGGCATTTTCCTCAAAAGAGGAGTCCCGCCAAGCCAAAACAAGGTGGTGGTGAGTTCGAGTTTTATCACATGGTCGAGCAAAGCGATATTGCGCCGACATTAGCAGGTCTGCTTGGATTTCCCATACCTAGAAATAACCTAGGCGTCTTCATAAGCGACTTTCTTGAGCTTTGGCCCGATGGTAAATTGCAGAATTCACATCCACCCTACCCGACAACTGACAGCTGTAGTTACCGATCATCTACGTTTGTATCTTAGGAACGTCAGACAGATGAAGAGAATCGTAGAAGCAACCTATCCCAATCTGGATTTCGGCGATGAATCATGGAATATCAAGCATTTCAAAGACCGCTGTGGAAGCCAAGAATTCGTATGTACTTATACACTTGACAACATATATACGCTAAACATTACAGAGCGACGGGCATGAATTGGAGTGTAAATGGCAATCCATTGTCCAGACCGTGCCTCATGAAAGTGATCTTCAGGAGCAAAGGTCAAAAGTCGTTTCAATTCATGATGTGAGTGCCGATCACTCAGTAGCTACGAGGCCACAGCTGACCAGACATAGTATATGAAAGTCGTTCAAGGCAAGATGTCAAGCACCGCTTCTAACTATGATGTGTCACGTCTCATACTAGGAACTATACTGGCATGCATTTCCGTTGCACTTAGTTTTTTCACGCTTCCTTCACTTGCCGCGGTGACTCCGGCAGGTATAGCGTTGACTCTTATCTTGGTTTTTTACAGCATTTTGATGTTTGCATCATCGTACGTCGAAGAGGAACACAACTTCTGGTACTGGGCTACATCGGGCTGGTTCTTTTACCTCTTCATCTCCCAATCGCGCAAAGAGTGGTACAAGAAGTTCATTTTCCATCCCGCCATTATGCTTCTTGTCATCCACCGCGTTGTCCGGAGGTGGAACCAAACAGGGCAGAAGTTCGCTGGTGCAGATGACATCGTACACAGCGGAGTATTTCATGGTAGCAACTCGATCGTGCTCTGGACTTTAGTAGGCGCCACCTACATGGATCTTACTGGGCGAATCTCGAAACATGTTGCACGGTCGATAGCAGCGTTTGAACCGAGGAGTAGAGGGGTGGAGGACCCCGATGAAATAGATGCGAATCGCTTCATGAGTACCGTTGCCGTTCTTCCCCTATCTGCGACTGCGTTTGTCTTCAAACTTGCCTTCACAGCGAAAGATGCACCAGAGCTGACGCACGGCATCAACCAAGGGCTTATTGACTGGGTCGGGGATCTGAACTTAGTTGGCGTGGCACAAATGGTCTTTCTTGGAATACTGCTCAGTGCAATCTGGATCACAATTGCTGAATGGAGGACAGCTGCGAAAAGACAAGAAAGGGGGGGTGGTAAGTTTCCGCAACAGTATCACCGTAGATCAACCAACTAACAAACACAGATCTAGCGGTTGCCTTGTTCGACCTTCTGTCCCTCTTTCTCACCACACAAACGAAAGCGCAGAACATTCCACTCTACCTTCTGTTCCGTCTACAGTTTTTCTTTCTCTGTACGTCTCTCTACTATCCTCCGGTATAAGTCGCTAACCTCTAAGCTCTGCTCGACCTGTCCCCGGCAGCGACCACAACTACTACGCTTCTTCTCACCCAAACTTCCTTCTTCGCTCTCGGAAATTCGAACGCAATCTCCAGTATTGACCTCTCAAACTCTTATAACGGCGTCTCGGGCTATAACATCGTTGCCGTCGGACTCTTGGTGTTCGTCTCGAACTGGGCTGGTCCCATTTATTTCGCATGTGCCGGCACACTCCTTCTCGGCGCGCACACACGTCTACGGCGCAACATTGCCCTTTCTGAAGTAGATAGCAGAGATTGGGTACAGAAGGAGAGGGAGCATCTGGAGCGTATGGCTAAGCAGGAGGAGGAAGGGAAAGAGAGGAGGAAGTCATCTGACGCTTGGAGACACCATGTCGCTCTGTTGACACTATGGGTGAGTGTTTCAACAGCAAGTGTGATGGTGGCGTGTACAGTGTTGAGGACACATCTTTTCATCTGGACAGTCTTCAGCCCCAAATACCTTTTTGCTATGGCTTGGGGTATCGCGTTTCATTTCGGAGGTGTGTTGGGACTGGGAGGCTTACTATGGGGCGTGGGAAGATGGTAGGAGAATGCATTGGTGGATTGTATGTAGAAGAGTTGGTGTATATGATGATCAAAGGTGTGTGGCGAAGATGTACCACAACAATGCTCTCCGCCCGTCAAATCGAGTTACATACTCGTACCTTTGAGAAAGAAAAAGCGTGGATAAACGGGTAAACAAGTAACAAGTTATTATACTAGGTTCTTCATTTCATTCACTACTAGTACATAAACTCGCTAATCTCTAGTTCCTGGGCTTCTAGCTGTCTCTGGGCCTGTACGCCCACATCCCGTCGCTCATTCTTGAGTCGATCGCCGTAGCATAGCCTAAGCATATCTTTGACGACTTGCTCAGTGAATAGTCCGTTCGGCACACCAAAAGTCTTCCCGTGCGACTGTGCCCTGCTGACGATAGCTTCCGGTCCACCAGTGAACAAGTCAAAGTAAAGCGCTGAGTAGGCCAAGCTGGCTGCTGATTCTATATTCTTCAGATTCTGCTGGAGTACAAGGACGTTGAGTTGCATAAGCGCACATCCGTCTGCATTCATAGCCTTGATGCGGGAGATGCAGAGATGAAGGAGATATGTATCCGTCAGCTGAGACAGGCCGGTAATGATATGTGCGTATTGGGATGTAGGAAGATATGACGATACTTCTGCGTCGTAGGCCGTAAGATTTGTAGTCAACGACTGGATGGCAGGATCCGGGTCACCAAGCGGAGAATCCAGTTTGTATGATTCCCGTATGGTCCCTGAAAGTGAATACATTACTGCGAGACGCAAATTGATGTGGAGAGTACGGTGGACAAGAGTGGCCAGTTTACGGTACGTCTCGACAACCATGTCAAGCTGCCTATGTCCTATTATCAATACAAAGATCCAAGGTACGTAAAGTGACATTACAACTCACCCTGCAGTCTCCTGGTTCAGTGGCAAGTACACTGAGGTTCCCTCTGATCTCGATTCCGCAATGAATGTCCACCGTCGATTGTGTCGCTGGTTCCCTATCTGCGGTTTCGAAGAGTCCGTAGCACGATTGCTGATATGCCGCAGCTGTGAAACCTTGGTTGCAAGCCACATCATACTTGTATACAGAAGACACAAGTTTTGCAAGTTCTTCTTGTCGTGTATTATGTCGAGCTGATCCAATGGGCTTCTCTCAACTTCATTTAAAATCAGTCTGATCTCCGCGCTCATGAGTTCACCCGCTCCTTCAGTATCTGCTTGAAAGAGCTGGCCGACTGTTTCACCAATGTCGGTTTCAAACTCTGCGTAGGCAGCGCAAGCTTTGAGCGGACGAGCCCCGGGTTGTTTCGGCTCCCTCACCACCATAGCCTTGTACCAGCCAATACATTTCTCTCCGTAAGTCTTCATTTGTGTGATGATGAGCTGAGAAAATGCTTGATCATGCGGCAGGTTGTCAAGCATCTTACAGAAAGCTGTGATAAGTGTAAAGAACTTGACCGTGCCCTTGAAGATGGGCTTCTTCGAATGCTGCAACCACTGTGGATCTTCTTGGAAAGCATCTAGCTCAATAAAAGTCTTATCGGAGAGTTCATTGAGCGTATCGTCCAATTGAGGAAGAAAGACGTTAACAAGGAAATCGTCAAGGAAAGAATGTAGTGTGCTAATGACGATGTCTGAGCCTGATGGTACAACCTCCTTCAGCCGGTTCAAAAAGTCAAGCGAAGGTGGTAGGAGAATGCCCATGTTGAAAACACTCGGTTGTACTAGTAGCTTATGTCCCGTAGCGCTACCGTCAAGGGTGGAGTTGTTAGTGCTGGTGATGTCTTCGGGGCGTTTAGAATCAGAGACTAAGCCAGGAACTGACGACTTCAAAATGACTTCAAGGCTATCTCGTTCCTCGGCTAGTTCAGTGGATTTTGTATCCATGTCTGTGAGCTTGAACATCCGCTTATTCTTGTCGCGTGGTGCGCGTGAGTAGACACTGCCACCAGCAGTCTTTCCTTGTCCCCCCCTGCTTCCGAGATCGCCGTCTGTTGCAAGGTAGTCGTGTAACAAAGAACGGATCTGTTGTATGGTGAGCAACACAATAACCATAGCGCCAAACTACTTACCTCACTCTGGTAGAGCTTCCACAGCTCCTTGAAACCTCGGGTTAAGGGATTGCTGGAAGAATCTCGGATGCCATCTCTGCGGACAATGCCTACTACGACATTGTACACGACACGATGGCTTTCAGCAATCGCCTCAAATCGCGCATACAGGGTCCACAAAAGGTCATTCAAAACCCCTGCTCGAAGTTCATCACTCTCAGCGGCAACATTTCGTTTCCCTTCCTTCTTCGCAACAAAAGCGCGGATAATGCTAGGATGTCGTTGTGCCACTTCGTTGTTGGACTTCTCAACAACTTTGAACAACTCCACCGGAAGGCGTTCTTCAATTGCGTCCACTGCGATGTCAAGACGGCTCATTTTGTTCAGTGATTCTACGATCAATCGAATGTATTCGAAAGTATCTGCTTCTGGGTTGCGTTGGCCATCATCAATCATCTGGAAGATGTGAGAGAGCTAATTCCTAGGCGCTAAGAGAGACATACCGGCTCAGATGTATCCAGTTCAGACAAAAACTGGTACAGTCTTCTACCTCGCGCATCCACTTGAGTGCGCTCCGAAGCATCGCCCTTAGGTTGATTCTGTGCATATATCTTCCACCTGTCCTCACAATATGGCGATTTGAGGTAGAGATGGTTATGCAGTTCTTCTAGCAGAATATCGGTGAGCGAGTGCTCCTGGTTACTCAGATATGTTCGCAAGTCGCTCAAAGCGCCGATCTGCTCCATCTCCGACCTGCGGATCATTCTCAGCGCGTCTTGAAGAATGTCAACGGCGGTCAGAAACCGCTTCTCCGAGATACGGGCCTCCAGTTTGTCCGGCACCAGCTGGAGCTGCTCAATCGTGTTCAGCACTTGTATCATCTCATCATAGTTCTGCGAGGACGTTGCGAATTCCTTCAGCTCGGGTTTAGTTGTAGAAAGATGAGACTTGGCCAGGGTCAAAGATTCTTTGAGAGTCCTCACCCGGTGCTGGGACTGCTGGAGGCTAGACTGAATCTTATGGAAGGTACCGATGGAGCTGTTGAAGCCCTGGTGGTGCTCTTGCGTAGGTCAGTGGCAGAACAATGGGTAGGATACAGAGTATCTACCATTCACAATAGCCCTAAGGCCCCGCTGAAGATCTTGATTTGTCTGCTGGAAGTCATCATACCGGCCCGCCAACCCCAAAGAGCTCGAGTCCATGAGCTTGAGCGCAATCTCCACAGGCACGCAGTTCTCGGTGGTCATGAAGTCCCAGTTCTGCCTGATGTATTTAAGGATCTCCTCCATCTGTTGGCTCCCCGGGCCATAGTTGGTGTTACCAGCGCCGCCATCGTAGCTTTGCTCCCCACTTCTGCGGCGTGCTGCCGAACGCTCTAGGCTGGAGGGTCGCTGGACAGGGGGACCTTCGTCTTCGCGGTCGGCAGGAGACAAGCCACCATATCCACCTGGCCGGCGCCGTCGCTCGCCACTGGGCCTCTCAGCGCTGGGTTGTCGTGAATAGTCGTCTTCCGCCGCTCCAAAGCCTCCATAACCGCCCTCGCGGGAGTATCCGTTCGCGTAGCCTCCGGAGCCATTCGTCCTAGAGCGGAAAGAGCCCGGCTCGCGCGACATGACGGACTCAAATACAGTGATCAGGTGGGCACGTGGGCTTCAAGCCCATTGCGTTTTTCATATGCGACTCGACTTCACTGTCCACCCACGCGTCGTTGGCGTGTAAGTAGCCAGGGTCCGCGGCGCGCCCGACGTTTTGCCGGCCCGCTGTGCGCGCTCGAACCTTGCACTCATTCTTTGTCGCAGCTAACTGCCCCAAACCCCATCGCTGCTGGCACTGCAGCCTTGTCCTCAGCCTCCTCCCTTATGCGCAGGGAGATGATCTACGGGTCTACTTTGAAATAAACCTCCGACCATCGTTCCTTTGCGCACCGTTGGACCATGGCAGCCGTTCACGGCCACGCCAATGGCGCAAACGGCATCACCTCCTCATTTCCGCCTGAGCGCTTCTCTAAAGTCCCCTCAGCCATTACCGTCGCTGTTGCCGAGGCAGACGGTCCCATTGATGTCGAAATCGCCCTTGACGACGAGATCCAGGATGCCCCCGAAGAGCTATGCACGTTGTTAGAGATCGAGCAAAGCGCGAAGACAACATGGGTCACGGTCGCAATAGCATATGCAAAGCACAACAAGCTCGACGCCGCCATCGAAGTGCTGGGGAAAGCCGCTAGCGTGTTCGAAAACGCGCGCATCGACGAGAAACTCAGCATCCTCAACGGCCTGTGCTGGCTGCATCTGCTCAAGTGCCGCCACGTGCCGCGTATCAACAAGGACAATGATCCGGAGGTAAGGACGAAAGAGTACTACATTCAAGCGGCTACTGGTATCCTCAATGACGCATCACGGCTGAGCCCCTCGTACCCACCCCTCTTCCTCGCCCGCGGCGTGCTCTATTTACTGCGCGCCTCGTTACATCCTCCCTCGACGACTGCCGGACCGAACGCTATCAGTGCTGAGCGCAGCGATACTTTGAAGCAAGCCGCCAAGTGCTTCGAAGATGCTCTTAGGGCCTCTGGTGGAAAGAATCTGATGGCTAAGATGGGCAAAGCGAGAGTCAGCTATTCCATGGGCAGATATCAAGAGGCTTCGAAGGCATATCAAAACATTTTAGAGAGCTCCCCAGGGCTCACCGATCCGGATCCCCGTATTGGTATTGGCTGCTGTTTCTGGCAGCTGGGCTTCAAGGACGACGCTGCTGGTGCATGGCAGAGGTCCCTTGATCTGAATCCCAAGTCCAAGATTGCCCTAACTCTACTGGGCCTTCACACCTTGCACCGAACCTCTCAGCTCCCTGCAACGGATCCGGCCTTCGCAAGCCTCACTAAAAAAGCGATCACCGACTACCTTGCTCCGTCAATGAAACTGGACAATGGATTCCCACTTACATGCGCCACACTTAGCCGATGGTACAATATCACCAAAGATATGAACAGAGTAGAAACACTATCACGACGTGCCATTGAGATGACTGATGTCAACGCAATCGCCAGTGATGGCTGGTACCAACTTGCACGAAAAGAACACCAGCTGGAAGACTTGAACAAGGCGGCAGATTTCTATGGTAGATCCGACCAGGCTCGTGGTGGCGATGATCGTGGCTATGTCCCTGCGAAGTTTGGGTCTGCTCAGATGAGGGTTCTCAAACACGACTACGATGGTGCTAAGTTTCGACTCGAGAAGATATTACAACAGCAGCCCGCCGTGGAGGCTCAGACGCTGCTAGGTACACTCTATGCCGAAGATGTCTTCGCCGCCAAACCCACAGACGATAAATCTGCCGAGTTGAAGAAGGCACTAAAGTATTTTGAGGACGTCCAGAAGGCTTGGAAAGACCCAAAGAGGAAACTGACTCCAGATCCGGCTGTTCTATTGAACCTTGCTCGTCTATACGAGACGGACCACCCCGAGAAAAGTCTGAAATGCCTGGAAGAAGTTGAGCAGATCGAGCTGGACGGCATCCCTGAGGATGACTATCCGGAGGGCATCGAAGACGAAGCAGAACTCAAGACAGCACTCCGGGAACTACTACCACCTCAACTACTGAACAATATGGGTTGCTTTCACTACCAAGCTGAGCGCTATGCTCAAGCGAGGGAGCTTTTCCAGACGGCACTCAATGGCTGTGTTAAAGCTGCATTTAGAGACGAAAGCATTGACACAGACGCACTCGTCACTTCCATCAGCTATAATCTTGGCCGGACGTACGAAGAGGAAGGAATGTTAGACGATGCCAGGGGCGTGTTTGAAAGCCTGCAAAAACGCCACCCTGCCTACATTGATGCCCGCATCCGTCTTGCGTTCATTGATCTGAAACAGGACCCAGATGACGAGGGCCCACAGGCCATTAGAGAGTTGCAGGAGGAAAACTCGGACAATCTTGAGGTACGCGCTTTGAATGGATGGTATTTAAATAAGGCAAAAAATAAGCGGGTTCTACAACTGAACCAGGATAGAGAGCAGCTGTACTACAAGGGCACTTTGACTAAGCTTGACAAGCACGACGCGTATTCTCTGATAGGCATGGGAAACATCTTGCTGGGTATTGCCCGTGAGATGCGCCGGGATACAGAGCAAGAGAAAGCGGGCCGCCGCAAACAATATGAGAAAGCCGTGGAATTCTTCGACAAAGTTCTGGATCTGGATTCAAAGAATGCGTACGCTGCCCAGGGCATTGCGATTGCTTTGGCGGAGGATAAGAAAGACTACAGCACGAGTCTGCAGATCTTCACTAAGGTAAAAGAGACAGTCAAGGATTTCAATGTATACATGAATCTGGGCCACGCGCATGCCGAGTTGAAACAGTGGACTCGCGCGATCGAGAATGTAAGTGCCCAATTGCATCCCTTGGCAATGCACTAACCATTTCAGTATGAAATGGCCTTGGTTAAGAAGCCGGACGATCTGAATATACTCGCATGCCTCGGCCGCATATGGTATTTGCGTGGTAGAAGTGAACAGACACTCTCACATATGAAGACTTCAAGGGAATACTCCAATCAGGCCCTTCGGCTTGCCCCCGATCAAAATCATCTCCAATTCAATATGGCCTTTGTACAGTTCCAGATCGCGCAGCTAGTCTACACCCTCAAGGAGTCACAGCGCACACTTGACGATGTAAAAGACGCCCAAGAAGGCCTAGATGATGCAATCCAAATGTTTGAGGACGTTGCCAATTCCAAAAACCCGCCATATCCCAAGGCAGACATTCTCCAGCGAGCAAACATGGGTCGCAACACTATGGCGAACCAACTCAAGCGTGCATACGACAAGCAAGCCGAATATGAAACCGAGAATGCCAGCAAGCTCCAGCAAGCGCGTGAACTCCGCGAAGCTGAGGTTAAGAAACGCGAGGATGCCAAGCGCAAAGCTAATGAGGAAGCCGCAGCGAAGGCACGCAAGATCATGGAAGAGCGCCAAAAGCTCGAAGAGCGCGACCGCGAATACATGGAAAAGCGTATCGAAGACGAGCGTAGGCGTCAGGAGCTTATCGATGACAGCGATATGCGCAAGGCAGAGCGGAGACAGAATCGTGGCAAGAGTGGAAAACGGAAGAAGAAAAGCGACATGGATGACTCGGAGACGGAGGCTGGTGGCTCAGACTCGGATGCTAGGCCTAGGAGGCGGCGAACCAGTGCTTCGGGCACAGAAGGTCTTACTGATGAGGAACGCCCACGTCCCAAGAAGAGAAAACTGGCGCGCAAAAGCGAGCCGGTGGGCAAGTACAAATCGGCTGAGTTTGTTGAGAGCGATAGCGATGATGGCGCAGACGCTCCTGCCACCGAAGGCAATGCTGGTGTGGGCAGTGAAGCTCCGAGTGATGGTGAGGATGTGTCGGCCCCACGACCGGGTCGCAAGCGTGTCATCGACGAAGACGAGGACGATGAGGACGATGGAGTTGCCGCACCGAAGTCTAACGGCGATACAGCCATGGACGAGGATGAAGATGAATAGGTAAGACTATGGAGTTCGTTCGGATACCTGGGAGTTTGGGCTTGGGTCGATGCATTAGCGCTATGGCGTTTGGCAATGGGTATGGAAATAGCCCGTATATCAGGAAAAGGACGTCGATGTGCAAACAGATATTGCGAGATTGTAATTCATGGGCATGGCAATTATGCTCATGTCCGTCATTCTTCACATTAATGTGAAGCCCTATTGAAATGGATTGAATCTATAAGCTTACGAGTCTATAACATGTCTATATCTAATTGGGTACGTGCTTAAACACATGCCGTTCCCAGCCGTCTATGTCGTCCACAACCACCTCTCTTTCGAGCCTATAGTTACCCAACTTGGGAAGGACAATAGCCCAAAAAACCCAGTACACGCCACCAGCGAGGATGATTCCAATGCCTACCAAGCAATGCAGATAGTAAGGCAACGTTTCGTACACACTGTTGCCATCAGAAGGCGGCACGAAAGGCGCAACAGTAAGGTAGATGTTGCTAAGCAAGAAGAAGATGGCAACAGGCAGTGTGGCCCGGATTGGTGGGTTCCAATTCCATTCCTTACGGTGGAGGTATAGATGGATGAGGGCGCCAGCAACGAAGACATTAACGATGGCCAGAGGGTAGGAGATCACACTGTTGACGTCAGTATCTTGAACGGGACGCTAGAATGCGGAATACTTACTTGAGAATGAAGTTATACGCGTCACCCGGAGGTGGTGCGAGCATGATAATGACAGAGACAAGCCAGTGCTCAAACAGACCGGCGAGTGGGGCATTGAAGGGGCGGTTACTTGCCCAGAAGCGAGAAAATGGGAGGATGCCTTCGCGACCGAGTTCCTGAACAAGACGACCTTGCGAGAAGATCACGCTGAGAACATTTCCAAAGGCAGAAAGAGCAACAAAGACAGATAATGCGCGTTCGGCCTTTGGCCCAAAGATGTTGCGGAAGAGAGACGCCGCGACAAGGCGCTTGGAGGCAATGATTTCGTCGGCCGGAACAGCAGCAAAGTACGCAATGTTGACGAACATGTACATAATTGCAACTGAAGTCAGAGCAATGGGAGCAGCAATTTTGAGCGTTCGTACAGGGTTCTTGGTCTCGCTCAAGGCGTAGTTGGCATTGCTGTAGCCGATGTAACTCCAGATGACATTGTACAGCGCTGTCACGACGCCATACGCACTCCCAGTGGTTCCTTTAAAAGCGTGGTCAAAGTTATGAGGCTTCTCGATCTTGAGGGCTCCGCCTAGGGCAGCCCATCCAGAAACGACAATCAAGAGAATGATGAGGAGCTTGATTACGCCTAGGAGATTCTGTAGCCTCAATCCCCATTTCAACGCCAGGCCGTGGACAAGGAAGGCGGTGGTGATGCATGCTAATCCGATACCACGTTGATTCCAACGGTTGACCTCGACATTTGCGGCATGTAGTATGTACTCTCCGAAGACGACTGAGTTAGACCCTGCCCAACCGAGCAGCACAACGTAGCCAGTATACAATCCAGTGGCCAGAAATCGGGGTTTACGGTACACATATTCCAGATAGTTCTTTTCTCCACCATTACGGGGGATTGCGGTTCCAAACTCCAGGTACACAGCCATACCCGCTGCGGCGATCAACATGCCAGCCACCCAAATGAAAAGCGATAGACCAACGCTGCCAGAGAGCGAGAAGATGGCACTAGGAGTAGCAAAGATGCCCGTTCCAATCATGCGGTTGAAAATGAGAAAGACGGCAGATGTCACACCAATTTGGCGTTTGGCCTGTCGCACCTGGGAGAACGAACCCTTGTCGAGGTCATTGGTGGATATGATATCCACATCCTTGGTGTCGTTTGGAGTAGCCTCAGCGGAGCTGCCGTGCTTGAACATGGCCGACGAGGTTAGAAGAGGGGATAATTCACTGGCCATTTCTCACAACAGCCAGCAAGGCGCTATATGAATTTCTCAAAACGATCCACACAGGTGGGCCTAAGACACAAGGTCTGGTCTGGACAGGAGCAGCGACGCCTAGATGGCGAGGTTTTTGATGGATGGCGGCGCATGCCGATGACGTGCTGGCCGCGGATGCTACACTATTACCCAACGGTTTCCGCTCAAAAGCCCGTGAGCCCTTCCAAAGAGTCAAGGCGGCGATGTCGTGCTCGGAAGACGTGCAAACTGGGCGTCAGTTCTTACCTGCGCTAGGCATCTTCAGGTATGGTTTCCCAACTAGCGTAGAGTCGTTTTTTCAATATGATATCGCGCAAACCTCCATGAAACCGTCTGAGGCACTTGGCAGCCAACAAAATGTTCTCTCTGCGGGTAGTGACGGTATAAGCATATATATCCTATAATTGGGGCTCGGGGGCGCCGATATTATGAAAGCTGAGTTGTGGAACGATGCTGTTATGCGTTGCTCCTCATGTAACATGTAAGCCAAAATGTCAGGATCAAGTCATACATTCAACCCTCGATTTTGCTCGTACACATTTCATCACCTGCCTTCAAAACTTTAACGAGTCTTCTTCGGAACTGTCAGCGTAATGATCGGATAGAAGGGAAGTAAATCACTATGATCTTTCCACTCCCCAACCCCCTTTCGTATTTGTGCGCTCGAGGAGCATTGCGCCGTCACCGTAACCGGCTGCATTCTTCTTTAAACTCTCATCAGTATTTACTAGGAAGAACACACAACGCCCCTGAATAATAACGTTACATACATGGAAATAAATCAGATTATGGGATAAGCATCAGCAATATTTAGAAGTTTATCTGCAATAGGGTCACAAAGGTCAGGGTCTCGGCCAACTCCGGACATATACACTTACCAACACAAATTTGGGCATATCCACCATCTCGAGCCTCAAGAGAATAGCAAGGCCATGAATATAGTACCAGTCTACATCAGCAGCGATCTTCCTATCAGCCAGTCTAAAGCCAGCGTCTGTTGATACTAAATGGCATGAGAGACTCCGTAACCGTAAAGCTCGTCATTTTGAACCAGGGCCGGACAGCCCCCCAGAAACAACGTGATGCGATCGACAAAGGCTTTGTTACCCTCAGGAAGTCCCAGATGGATCTCGTTGGCGATGCGAATGAGGGTTGGGATATCGCGAATGTCTAGAGCGCGCTTGCTTTAACGCGCTTTTTATTTTGTGCGGTCTCACAATCTTGCCCTCTGGTGATTCTGCCATCTTTCAAAGTCTGACAGAATTTTATCAAAGATTCTATTGGGTGAGGATTTGCTTGGCTCGTGTTCTATATGAAGTGGCTGGGAGTGGCGGGAAAGCTTTGCCTTGATTGAGCAGTCCACAACCAAGACATACAGCAAAAATAATGGCGCTATTGACAGTATCTATGTAATATCTCATATGGGAAATCGTCATCAGGTTTTACGAGCCACAAATCCTTATCAGCAGACCTTCCACTATGCCTGCTCAACGACGCAAAGCTGCAAATGCAGATTCTCAAGGCCCAGCGAAACGCACAACTCGCTCATCTTCAAAAGCCATTGCAGAGACGAACAACGCTGCAGGATCTAAAACTAAGAGGTCAGAGTCAATACCTATTGAAGTGGGAGAAGGACCGATTTCCCTTGTCATCGATCATGAAACCGTCAAGGCTCCCATAGCCTGCCATTCTTACACTTCAAGGTTGAAACATGTATCCGAATCTAAGCCTCCGACTCTTATCTTCACACACGGTGCGGGAGGTACTCTTTCGGCACCCGCAATGGTCAACTTCTGCAAGGGATATTCTATATCCAATGATGTCCTAGCCTTTCAAGGGTCCGCAAACCTCAAAGCACGAGTCAAAGGATTTAAAGCTTGTTCATCTCACCTGTTTGTAGGTCGAGAGGAACTAGTGTTCGGTGGTAGGAGCATGGGAGCAAGAGCTGCCGTAATGGCTGGTAGCGACCTCGTAGCCTCTAAAAGGGACCAGCCTGGTGTATCTCTCATTCTAGTCTCATACCCTCTTCAGAGCCCCAAAAGCGATATTAGGGACCAAATACTACTGGATCTACCATCTTCGGCTCGCGTACTATTCATTATCGGTGATAGGGACGCTATGTGCCCACTGGAACTTCTAAACGCTGCACGGAAGAATATGGCCGCGTCCTCTAAGCTCGTTGTAGTAAGGGGCGCAGACCATGGGATGCACATTAAGCCTCCTTCTAAGGAGATGGAAATCGGCGAGAGAACGGGGCGCATTGCTGCAGCCTGGACTAATCACGAACTGGATAACCATGACGAGATCCTCAAAATAGATGAATGATTGAACGATTTCCGTCGATGATTTTCATATAAGACATTATCCTTATGGCCTGATGCTCAAGTGTTTTTGTTGTTTGGTAGAACCTAACACGTCAAGCCCGACGTATCACCCTGTACACTACAAACTAAACCTTTGATGTGAGCTTAGTTTGTATGCTACTGAGCTCTGCTTGACCTGCCGAGGAGGATGCAAATGCCATGCGCCATTAGCGCAAACGACTGGTCCAAGCGTTCGGAACACAAGCACGCCATGAATGCATTAAACTACGCCATCTCTTCTTCCAACGACATGCTCACTCAGGACGAAGGTGTCTCCTCTGGCTCCCAGAACGACTCTGCATCTGACATTTCATTTCTACATTTACGGGGAAGTGTTTCCTCTTTGCGATCCCGCAATGCGTCTCTCTTACCTGTTGGCCTACCTTCTTCCGCGCATACGTCAGGGGCAGAGTTTGCTCATGCTGAGGACAACGCACATCCAACCGTAGACAGCTCAGACGGTTCGGAGCCTGATGATAGAAAGGATTTACCTTTGACGGTTCGACCATTATCTGTGCTGAGGTCGCAGAGCCAGATTCCTACGCATACAACCAGCACACTTTTCCCGCCCTTCTACAATCGACCACCGGTACCTCTTCCGCCCTCGCCTTCACTGACCTCTCTTCTTCGGCCTTCGTTCAGCACTAGTACCTCCCGACCCACGACTCCAGACTCTTCCGATGTTGATTTAGCAGGAGCATCGACGAACACCAACCTAGCCAGCATCACTAAGTCTGCACGTTATGCGCCGTTGGTGCCCCGGGCGTCTCCGAAAGTACCCACCTACGAGTACTATGGCTTTGCGCTATATCTGGCTAGTTCAGCAGCTTTCCTGCTGTATCTAGTGTGGGCCTACGTGCCGTCACCATTACTGCACCAGATGGGAATTCATTATTATCCGAATCGCTGGTGGGCACTCGCCGTACCATGCTGGCTGGTGGTGCTGGTGGTGTATATATACGTGGCGCTGGCGAGCTACAATACGCGCTACCTCACGCTCCCGCTTAGCAGCTGCGAAAACCTAGTCGATGAGACGGCTCAAATTGCCGTCATAGATCGCCGAAGCAGAACGATAATGCGCAGCCACGCCGTCAAGTCTGATTCGCAAGATACAAAAGAGAAGACTGAAAAGGCAAGTGGAACGCGGGGTCCTAAAGATTCGCTGCCACCGCATTGTTTCTCACCGTCTGAGGAGACGGACTGGAAGAGTTGGTGGAGCATTAGTACCGACGCAGTGCTAGACGTGCCAATCGGTGGTGTCTGCGAGATTCTGTATGCTGACGAAGATTGAGCAGTGTGCACTTATCATTAGCATGCAGAGCACCCTTGCCTGGCTTCATCGGATTTGATTACTTACATGTCATCTCCTGGAACTCCCGCGGGAATCGGCGCGCAAATTCTGTATCCAGTCAATCCCCACTTCTCTTCTGATGCCACTCGGGCCTACGCCATGCAGGTTTGGGCCGCCTTTCCTGCCCCGCCAACCTGCCCCGCCCGTCTGATTGGCTCGGCTAGATCCGTTATCGAAGAGCTCTTACTTGGAGAGTCAAGCTCATGGAGGGCCCCCGCACCGCACGCCGTGATTCATAAGATGAATACAGTCTCTGGTCTTCGGTCCCTGGTTGTCTCATCCACTCGACTCTCCGGGTGCTTTTCAATTCGTGCCAATTGCCTCTGTCCCATCACATAGGCCATCGATATGCAATTCACTGTGGCTGTTGCACTAGCCTTTGCCCTGGCCTCTGCTGAGGCGGCCGAGACCGTTCTAGGAGCTTATATCTTTCACCGTCATGGCGACCGTACCCCCAAGGCCTTGGCTCCTACAAATCTGACCACCCTGGGATACGAGCAGGTCTACACATCTGGCCAGTATTTCCGTTCCAGGTACCTTGTTGGTGATTCGAAGATCAAAGGCATCAACGAGGACACTGTCAAACTTACCCAGATTGCTGTGACTGCTCCTGTTGACAATGTGCTTCAAAATTCTGCCATGGGCTTTGTCCAGGGTCTGTACCCTCCCGTTCAGACGGTACAGACTTTGGCCAATGGCAAGAGCGTCCAGGCGCCCATGGATGGATACCAACTGATCCCCATCAACACGGTTGATACTGGCTCGGGCAGCGAAGACAATGGCTGGCTCCAGTCTGCGACCGACTGTGCCAACGCACAAACCAGCTCCAACAGCTTCTTCAGCAGTGCTGAATACAACGACCTCATGAGCAGCACCAAGGACTTCTACAAGTCGCTCATCCCTGTGATCAACCTTACATTTGCCAACGACTATGTCAACTTCAAGAATGCCTACCTGATCTACGATCTCATCAACGTTGCCGAGATTCACAATTCGTCGATTCCTTCCTCTGATGTTCTCACCAACGAGACCCTGCTGCAGGTCCGTACTCTAGCCGATGCCCACGAGTACGGCCTCGCCTATAATGCTTCGGACAATATGCGTGCCATATCAGGCATGCAGCTCGCCGGCGAGATCATGGCGTACCTAAATAAAACCATCAAGGCAGGCCAGACGGGTGCCAGCGCCAATAAGTTTGGCATCCAGTTCGGTGCCTACGCTACCTTCCTCTCCTTCTTTGGCCTTGCCGACCTGCCCCACGCCGACGCAAACTTCTACGGCGTTCCGGACTACGCATCATCCATGACATTCGAGCTCTTCACCACCACCGATACATCCGCCGGGTTTCCCAAGACCGATGACCTCCAGGTGCGCTTCCTGTTCCACAACGGCACGGCCTCCAACTCCAGCGAGCCAACGGCGTACCCGCTCTTTGGCGGCAACGACGTGTCTATCCCCTGGAACACGTTCGCCAGCAACATGAACAAGTTCGCCGTCTCCACCACCGAGGAGTGGTGCCAAAAATGCGGTAACACTACCGGCACTTGTGCGCAGTTCACGTCTGGCAGCTCGAACCCGACGACCACAGCTCACCAGGCTGATAGTGGCAATCACATGTCGGCCGCCATCGGCGGTGTCATTGGTGCTTTTGTGACACTGGCTGTTGTTTTGGGATCCCTTGTTGCCTTTATGCTCCTCGGTGGATTCAGGCTGGTGAGTAAGAAGGCGCTTGCTATTAGCCATATCAGCGAGACGGCCGCCGTCAAGGCCTAGACAGATGAGAACAGAACCGTGCGGGGGAGGGCTTGCAATGCCAGATGACGGACAAACGAGATGATAATTACGGCCGATATGTGGATATCGTGAATACTCATTAACAATTGAGTCGTATATGCTTGATTTGCTCTCATGCTCGCTGCGTGACAGGCGCGAACCTACGTCAAAATGAACACTATGTTCTTGAGGTGGTACACAACTTTTTTTGTTTGCAGTACCTGAATGCCAAATCATGCCACGCTACAACTTGCTGCCCTTTGCATCACCCGTGCTCCGACCAAGGAACAACGGGTCTTTGGGCTCGATTCCGTACTGCCTGCACAGCTCATCGCCCTTTTTCTTCTGCGCCTCCAATCTCCTCTTGTGCGCCGGTCCCCTCTTGTTCTCATTCTTGCCAAGCTGCAGAAGATGCACCTCATCAGGTCCATCCACGATCCTCATCGTCCGTCCGTTGCCGTACATAGCCGCCAGCGGCGTATCCTGAGACACGCCCGCACCACCGTAAGCCTGTATCGCGCGGTCGATGACAGTGAGCATGACGTCCGGGACGAAAACCTTTACTTCGGCGATCTCCTTGAGCGCGCCCTTTGCGGTCGACTCGTCGATCTTGATGGCTGCGTTGAGGACGGCCAGACGCGCCGCGTCGATCTCGATGCGCGAGCGGGCCACGCGCTCGAGCATGATGCCATGCTTGTTCAGCATCTCGCCGAACGGCTTCTTCCGCTCGTCGTTGATGCGGGCCAGGAACCATTCGAGCGCCTTCTCGGCGGAGCCGATGCAGCGCATGGCGTGGTGGATGCGTCCCGGTCCCAGACGCCCCTGGATGATCTCGAAACCACGGCCCTCGCCAAGAACCATGTTGCCAGCCGGCACGCGTACGTTGTTGAATGTGACGTGGCCGTGGCCGTGGGGGGCGTCGTCGTAGCCGAAGACGGAGAGCATGCGGTGGATGGTGATGCCAGGGGCGTCGTGCGGCACGAGAATCACGGACTGCTGCCGATACTTGTCCGAGTTGTGGGGATCGGTCTTTCCGAGGACGATGTAGATCTCGCAGCGGGGGTCGCCAATGCCAGAAGACCACCATTTCTGTGATGTTGTCCGTTAGCTAGGGCGGCAGAGAGGTCAGGAAAGCAGCGTACCGAGCCGTTGAGCACATATGAGTCGCCGTCACGCTGGATGGTCATTTCAATGTTGGTAGCGTCACTCGAAGCGACCTGAGGTTCTGTCATCAAGAAAGCAGAGCGGATCTTGCCGTCCAGCAGCGGTTGAAGCCATCTCTTTTTCTGAGCGTCGTTGCCGTACTTGGCGAGCACCTCCATATTACCAGTATCTGGGGCGGCACAGTTGGTAGCCTGCATTGCTGTTAGCCACGCGCAGCTCCTACATGCTTCCATCTCATGTACACACCTCACTAGCTGTCCTGCTCTTGCCGAGGTACTCAGCCATGAGCCCATATTCTAGGTTGCTGAAGCCGGCACCTTCCTTGAAGTGGTTCTTGGGCAAGAACATGTTCCATAGCCCAAGCTTCTTTGCTTTGACCTTCAGGTCCTCGATGATCGAAGGATGTGCCGAGAAGCGCTCTTGTGTGGTCTCGCCAATTTGACGGAGGTAGACAGCGTCGGCCGGGATGCACTCTTCCTCGACGAACTTCTCGACCTGGTTGCAAAGTCAGAAGAAGAAGCGGTGATCGCGGATCAGTTTCGTACCAGGTCGAGTGTCTTTGCTGCCCTCTCGCTCACGAACGGCCTCGCCATGGCCGGAATTCTCTGGCTCGCCGTGATGTGGCCATTATGCGAATTGACAAGGAGCTCAGACATGTTTTCTGCCAGACTTGAACCAAATGTATACAAAGAGAGTTGGTATCAATAGGAAGGGAGGAGGGTATGTACGCGTCAAAGTAATAGGTGGTTCTAGGAGCCGAGGCGACTCAGGCAGAGCGACTTTCTATACGGCACGGTTGGATGTCTAAGCTAAGCTCCAAATCGTTGCGGGGGACGGCTTCGAGCGCGGATTGCCGAGGTTCGCGGAGTTAGCCCACCCACAGCCTACAAGCGCTTGGCATTGTGGGCTGATGTCCTGATCTCTTTGGTATCATCTTCTGGTATATTGGAGCTTCAGCTTCTCAGTGATGATCGTTTTTGAAATTGCACCAATACTATATACTTGTGCTACTCCGCACAGATACCAAAAAGCCATGAACGCCTGTTTCCATGATGCATAATGCATTTCCAGTAACGCCAATGCATGCTTCGATACATGATTCAATCCCCCAGAAATAGCTCTTGGTCAGCTTCGCCATCATCTGGCGAGTCAACCCCAGACCCACTGTAGCTCTCAGACCTCCGTAGTAGAACCTGTCTTTTCTTAGCTCTCGTATCTAATTGTGGCACCTCCCCCCTCTCCTCGGCTTTGAGCTCATCGACAGCCCGCTCAACCTCTTCCCATGACGGCCGACTGTCTCTAGAACCGCGTGGTGTAGCAGGCCCGGATTGGGTCTCCAGTATTTCCAATCGCTTAGCTTGCTCGTCGAGCGAATCACCATCGTCTTCTGTTGGCGTGAGAAGGCCATTCTCATATGCTTTCTGCATGATCTTGCCGGCCTGATCGATCGAATCCTTTCTGTCGTCGACTGAATAGTCACCAACTGTTGCAGGAGTAGGTGGGCCAAAAGAGACCTGCAAAGGGCTGCGCCGGCCATCAGTCTCCGCATCAGACACTGCCATAGCCATATCGCTGTTACTCCTATCGCTCATGCCTGCTGAGGCGTCGCTCCTCCACATGTTTCTGAACGTCCGCCTTCGCCTCGAGCGTCTGTCACCTTCAGGGCTGCGTGCTGGTGAATCAAAGAAGCTGGAATATGTGTTGCCTAGCTGTTGCACGATGGGAACGTCTGTCTGTGAACCTTGGGGCCCTGAGCGCACAAACAATACTAATCCTAGGCATAGTAGAAGGAGGGTTGATTGTACAACGGCCAATCTTTTTTGCCAAACCAACTCATCCCCGACCATACTTAGTCGTGTCCCGATCTCAACCATCTCGACTTTGTGTCGTTCTTTGATACCTTCTAATTCCAAAATTGTACTCTGCCACAACTGCTCGTATAGATTACGGTAGCTCTTGAGCTCGTGCCTGACTGTGCTGTTCAAATGATCAAGGAACTTCTCCGTCTTTTGCAGCTGCTTCTTCTCAACTTTCATAAAGGCATCTCGCAGGATGCGAGATTGCTCTTCAATATATTGAAGTGAGAGTGTGCTATTAGCTTCCAAGTACTGGAGGCGTTTATGGATCGACTTGAAGAATGATTCTTGCGTAGTAGGCGTGGCCACATTTGGTTGTGTCTGTGACGATGCGCGTGTCTGCGAAGATGAATGAGAGCTGTTGTTTGAAGCATGTGGTGCAGGCTTCCCAGACGAAATATTGGTAGGGGGCGTCACATCATGCTTGTTTTTCGAACCAGACTTTGGCTCGTCGACTTTGCCGTCTGTCGACGAACCGGTCGATGACGAGGCACCATCTGAAGGAGAGGATACTGATGATGGCTCTGTTTTCCTATCAGAAGATACGTCTAAACTCTTTTCAGAGTTGTCTTTGATTGATGATGGCGTGGAAAGGTTTGCCAACGAGTCCACGTGAGGCACAATCTGCACGACTGAGTATATACTGGCGCCAGAAGATGCTCCTATATAATCAGTAGATGGTGTTGCTAATGTAGGTGAAAAGGTATCTTTTTCGGTAGAACTAGCATGGCTTGGTGTTTCCCCAGACCCTAGGCTGGTGTCTTCAGGAGATTCTTCCTGAGGTCGCTTCTCTGATACACTAGGTACCGGCTCAGCAGGAATAGTATTATCCTCTCCCTGTGTAACTGCAGTTTGCGCCGATGCTCCATCCACCACATCCAAAGGTTCGGTAAAGTCATCATCACCTCTTGCCTGCTCTTCCTCACGTCTAAATTGCTCCATCATAGTCGTGCCGTGTACTCGTAGCAAGCTCATCGGGCAGTAATACTCATTACCATAATGCGTCAGAAATTCAATGCGTAAATAGCGAGCCCATATCTGGGGTTCTGTAACAAGAAAAGCTTGGATATCTCGGGAATTACGGGCTTCGAAAGTGCCCAATACTCGCCAGCGGTCCATCTTAACAGGGTATCGATCGGAGACGCTGACACGGAAATGACGGAACATAGAGGAAAAGAATTCATAATTTGCGAGGACGACGGTGTCAACAAGAATATCATCGCAAAGTTCCACGACAATGTACTTATTTTCGGCTGAACATTCGTTCAGCATGTAGCTGTCCTTGTTCTCGACGAGGATAGACGAGCTGCTCTTAGCTTTTGGATTGGTCTTAAGCACCGTGGCTGCGCAATCAAAGGAAGCATAATTAAAACGTTCTTTGCAGGTCTTTCCCGCATCTTTAGTGAGTGCCCACGTGCTTGGAGCAGCTTTGTTTTCTGCCTCTGCAGCTTCGGTGGAGTCTTGGGATTCCGAAAGTGCCTTGGTTGGGATGGCCTCTCCGTCTGCGGGGTTTCCGAAGCCAGAAAAGTCTATATCTATCTCTCCTTCCTCGCCCAGTGAATCAAGCGCATTCAAGTTGACTGGGCGTCTGCGATCGCGTTGGTCGGAGGAAACTGCACGACCCTGACCGACGTTATCGAGCGACTGGCCCGCTTGCTCCAGGTTCCTCTTCTTCCATTCCTCAAACGAAAGAAAGTTGGCATTATCGAATGGCGAGTCTGTCTCCGTCTCAGCCTCCGGATGGGTGTTCGTCGAGCTGGTCGAGCCTGTGGCGTCAGAGGAGCCTATGGCCGCAGGTTGGAGGGGTGGAGTGGATGGCAGACTCCCAGCCTTCGCCTCCGCTCCGCTATCTGAGAGTGGGTTTCGCTCCCATGGTATGACTATCTCTGGAGCATCTGTCGCTTCGGCTTCGCTAGGTTGATCGACGATAAGGGCGCTGGGTGTGGGAGCCGAGATGCCGGTCCTCAGGCATTGCTGCAGCAGCGTATGCGTGATGTGGTTTATGGTGCGATAGGGGCACGTCGACTCGGTGTAGGAAGGGGACTTTGGTGGCGTAGATGTGGTAGCGGAGCTGCTCTCTACAGACCTCGTCTCATTCGTCGATTGTGCGCATGCAAAACTGCAGAGAAGCAGGCAGACCGCCGTCCATTTGTGGGGTGGAGCGCCAATAGTCGTCATTGCTTGGGCGCATAGCTTAGGAGTGTAGTCGAGCCTGTCCAGTGTCGAAAGCAGGCACCATAGATAGCATCAAAAAAACAGAGAGGTCGCAGAGCGGTGAATGCCCTTCTTTCCTCAAAGACACGTCGGTGGCCCCATCGGTGTCTTCACCGCCCTGCATTGTCTTCATCGAGGTTGGAATCCCACTTGCCAAGCCCTCCACCTGGCTATCCTGAACAGGGGAAATTGCCGCCGGGGGCTGACTAACCATTCACAAAGTGCGAAATTGCCTTTTGATGGTGCTATAGTGACACGGGTGTGTGCTGCATGCATGGCTTTCACGGATGCAGAAGATTTTTGGTAGTGAAGTAGGATGCGTGAATTGCGTGCTCTACTTGCGCGAATGGCCGCGCGGCACGCTGCACGCTCCGGGTGCATAAGATGCGTGCTAATCGTAAACAAGGAAATCATGGAAAAGTCCCACCATGTAACGTGCTCAAATACAACAAATACCCATACAGAACGAGCGAAAACCTCCATGCCGCTACCCAAGCCTGGATTCCGGCAGACCGCCCATCCGCCCCAACTGTCCTTTGCAAAGAACCTGCCACCGGTGGTCTAATAATGTATTGTCGTAAGGTCTTGCTATTGCCCAGAAACGCCGTGCTGGTCGGTCATGGTCGTGGTCCCATACAAACGCCGTGGGAGAGTGCAGACTATGCAGTTGTCAAGCGGTCGAGTCCCGCTAAACTGCTGCATTATGCTAAAAGGGTATGCTCAAGGTCCCGCTGAGGTGCAATAAAGAAGAAGAAAAAAAATCATGAGGGGTATAGGGGCTTCATCTAGAAGCCCTCATTGCCTGCACGGCAGACTTTGATTTCCTTGACCCACTCGGAGAAAAGCACCTGGTGGGCAGTTAGACGGCGAGTTGGATTTGGATCGAGAATGGAGTAGATGACATTGCGACATTGACGCTAGGCACGAGTTAGCATTGGATGATCGTAGATATTAGGGGATAGCATACCCGACGAAGGACTTCTATAGGCCTGTAACCAGCCTCCTCTTTTCTGTCTTCGAGATAGCGGTCGAAGAATTCGTCCTCGCCCTTCTGCGCCTGACGCCAAAGATGACGACCTGTTCTCATCGCCATGTAGATGATACCGCACGCCCACACGTCAACAGCACGGGGATCAAATTCGCGGTCAACGTATTCTTCAGGGGCAATGTAAGGAGCGGAGCCGCAGAGACCGGCGGTCATGTGAGCCTCTTTTTCCCAAGCCATGCGGAAACATTCACCGTTACCGAAGTCGGTAATTTTGATTGATCCATGCTGGGTGAGGAGGAGGTTTTCAGGTTTTAGATCACGGTGGGCAACGCCCATTTCATGCATGTATTCAACACCACGCATGAGCTGTTTGAAAAAGCAGTCGGCCTCAACAACCTCGAGCTGACCCGCGGCTAGAACAAGCGTGTATAGATCGCCACCAGAGCAGTACTCCATGACCTCGCAATAAGTGCCCTTGTCATCCTGAAGCAGGTCGAGCGTGTTGATCACATTGGGATGCTGCATCGAAGAGGAAATGCAGAATTCGGCAGTGAGGCGTTTTTGGTACTTCTTGGCTGATTCACCAGGACGCTGCTTGAACTCTTTGACGGCATACAGCTGCTCGCGCTTGGGGTCTTTGGCATCCGTCTTGTGTGCAACGCGCACGATACCGAATGCGCCACGACCAACCACTTCCTGGCACTTACCGTACTTCTGTACCAGGGTCTGCGACGTATTGGTGGCCGAGTTTTTCTGTTCCGCAAGCTTCTCCTTCTCGTTACGCATGACGTCAACCCAGTTCGACATCAGGCTTAGAGGCTGCTCGTCGTTGTTGCCCTCCTTCTTCTTTCCTAGCATCAGGCTCTGGAACATGTCGGAGAGTTTTTCCTGGCGCTTGGCAACCTTGAGATGGTGCTCGTGAGACCCATCGTCGTTGATCCAGAAGCGTCTGTACGGTGTTGCCGCAGTGCCATTCTTGTTGGACACGGAGCCCTGGCGTGATGGTTGGGGGCGTGCTCCTGCGCCGTTTGCTCCTTTTAGCTCCGCGTTCTTCTCGGCGACCAAGGCAGCTTTGCTCGATTCCCTGCTGTCGTCGCGACGGGTGAACATGCCGCTGATGCGCGATGTCATGGTCGGCTTCTTGACTTTGAGGGCGGCATCGCCGTTCACGTATGCGCCGTTGGCAGGCACAGGGTTTGCATTTGGCGGGAGAGCAAAGTTCGCGTCTGGCTGGGATTGCACCGAAGACGCGGTGGAGGCGGAGGGCACCGGCGAAGCGACCGGCTTTGCAGTGGCCGAGGTGGGGTTGCTGGTGGTGGGGGCGGCCATGGTGGAGATGCTTGTTGAAGTCGGCGAAAGTTTGGTAAAAGATTTGCTCGGAAGGATGTTGGGAGAGAGACGCAGGTGTCTCGCGGGCTAGAAGCCCAAGTCGTGTTATTGAACGACGCGCAAAACGGCGTAGAGTCGGCGGCGGCTGGCGGTGGAGATGAGGTTGGGGAGGGTGTGTTGGGTGTGGGCGGTTTTGTCGTGAGAAAACACGGTGACTGTTGCAGTCGCCAGCAAGGGCGAGGTCACAGGCGTGGCCGTTGGGACTGGTGGAAGGTGGCAGCAGCGTCGACGGCGATGACAAACCGCGCGTGGACGCTCGGGAGGGCTCTGGCTCTGGCTGTGGCTGTGCCGGCAACCGGGGTGATCGGCAGACTATGATGTCGGCGTTGAGCGTCCTGGTTTTTTGGGCGGCGAGCGAGACCGCGGGCGTGCAACGTTGGGACGAGGCCGGACACGTGGGCGGCGGGTGGTGGAGGTGGAGGTGGAGGTGGAGGTAATGCTCGTTCACGGGCGGAGCGTGTGGGTGGTGCTGGAGGACGAGGGTGAGAGTCAGCCAGACGGGCAGGCAGCGAGCGACGGGGCGCTTCGGGGGCCTCGGCGGAAGAAATATTGGCACGGTTGCGGGGAGGTTGAGTGCGGTATTTTTTCTCTTCTTCCCGCCGCCCAGGGCTAGCTGTTCGCAGACCCGGGGCCCATCTTTCATTAGACGATGGACACGCCGCAGGAGCAGCAGCAGCAGCAGCAGCGCGCAGAGGAGATCTGGTCTGGTGGATGGGTGGCTGCTCAGCGCGCCCGATGCTGGAGGGGCCGGTGATGTCAGTGGAAACGCAGTCATGAGAGCATCCAGCATCCAGCATCCAGCATCCCTGGGCCACGCCTCCGAACAAGCATCGCAACAACGGAAGCTTGTCGTCACCATCTCTCCCTCTCCCTCCTCCCAGGCGCTGAGCCCGTCCTCCGCCGCCCGGCACGGCTGGAGCACCCCCAGAACTGCATCATCGTCTGCATCACACCAGCCGGAGTACCGCGACACGCCCTGGACTCCAACACCGCCTGCCATCCCTGGCGCCCTCGGTGCCCTCGTCGCCATGCACGCCTCTGCCGAAGCGACAGCGAGAGCGCGTGCAGCACGCATGCAGCGCTCCCCGCTTCCTGCACGACCACGTCCGCCAGGCCACTCGCGTGCCATCTCACGCCGCAGACCGCAACTCCAGCGTCCGCCAGGGTCCAGTGTCGGCCACTCATAATTCCCTCAGCCTAAGCCTACACCGTGTGTTCTGCATGCACCACTGTCACTGCGTCTCGCACTGACCAGTCCGAAGATCCGCGCGTCTGGCGACATCCGCTCACTCGGGTTTGCCTCAGGACAGGGCCCAGCAGCGCCAGGTCTTGTGCTGTCTGCGTCGTGCTCCAGCGTCCACGATGGCCTTCTTTCATTAGTCAGCTTCGGCCTTGGATGCCCATGGTCGTCCGACCAAGCCAGCCCTAGCCGGACCACGCCAGCGTCACTTGACAGCCAGGGCCGGCACGGATACGACCTTCGAGAACAGAGTCCGGCCCCGCGAGCAAACAGGGCAAAGAAACGCGCATGGGCCCGGCTGTAGCGCACCGTGCCCCTTCTTGACTCTTGGTATGTGGGGGCATGCGGAACGGCTCGAGCACCTCATGCCGCCTGGGTATGAAAAGCAACCTCAAGTTGCAGCCAAGATGTACCACACGACAGAGACCCCCATCATGTCTTGGCTGCCTGGAGATAAGCAAACGCCCTGCAAATCGGTTCTTGTGCCCTATCCGCGCTGTATCGATGCGCCGAGCCCGTGGTCTTATCCACCCACTCGATTGGTTGTCCATCCCTTGGGAATGGTACGCATGCCTGGTTACACGTTTTTAGATCTGCAGCGCAATACTGCGGAACTATACCCGACGCCTCTGCCTCCAGGCACAAGCTCTTCATTCGCAACAACATACTCGCTAGAGATGGCATTTGCCTAGCGGCCCACTTGCCAGGAGATATAACACGTTGCTCCGAGCTCTTGCATCTCAGCACGCACCACCTCGCCGTCTCTTGGCTACGGCCCGTGGGTCCATTCGGCGCTGTGATGCGCACTGAGCTTATGTCGTTATTTCCCAATTCAGCAAACTACCATCTTTCTCCGGGCTTGGCCATTAGCAGCATCTGGCTGTCCAGACTGATCGCCATTTACTATGCAGATCTCCAAGCGGCACACTTACCCATGCCTACGACGAGAGAAAGTAGTTCGCCGGGCATTCGCACCGGAAGTACAACGTCGAGGAAACGATTCCAACACACGACTGCTGTTGGTACGATTGCATGTGAAAGTGCTCTGATATCTGGAACCTATGACAAACACCTGGATTTATGCATATTCATTCGATAGCTAATTAATCATGCCCCGTTTAGCCACGCTTTCTTTACCCCTCAGCTCTTGGTGCCATGCCTTTGTAATTAATTAGGCTTCGCCAGAAGATGAACCTTTCCACGACATGACTCTACACCGCCACAATGCCCAGCAAATTCAGGTCCACTTTGTGTACTAGTCTTCAGCCACTGTCGAACGTCGTGTTACTCTCTAGGCGCTGGCAAGAGTCACTACCACTAGTTGCATCGGCCCATCTATCACAGTATCACTAGCCAAATATCCGGAACTCGGCATTCACTCAGCAAACTGGTGTTGTTGCGGCTGTGCAACTTCCGATTTATCCCCCACCCTCATACTAAAGCCACAACAGCTCGACACCCGACGCTGCAGGCCAGTAGTTGGAACTCTGGAGAGATCCTAATCAGGCTCTCTGGTCCTCAACAGAAATCACACCACCTGTTTATCGGCGCGGAAAGACGTACCAGGCAGTCTGATCATTCGCGGTGCGCGACTTGAAACTGCACGCAGTACAGTAGCGTGCTAACTTGCAAGAGCTTTGCCGAATGGCAATCCCCGCTCGGAAGAATTCCTCCATTCTCTACGCCTTTCCGCATCGAAGCTCTATATTATGTAAACCAACGTGGAGCAGAACATGCTGGCCAATCTAAGCCCGATAAATATCAATGTATTCGCACAAATTATGGCGCATGCTCATCTACAGTGTCCGACCAAGCCCGCTTCAGTCTGCGCCAAAATGGATAATAATACGCAGCAGTGCATGGCTCCAGTCCTCTGCACGCCCAGAAGCCATGACATCGGTCCAAGCTACTTCTCCAATCCTATCTCGCTTCGACTAGAACCCCTCAACCCCGCCACAGGCGTGCTGCTCCTACTTCTCTCCCTCTCCAGTACCTTCTCGCGCTCCTTCTCCCTATCTTCTCTCCGAATGATCTCTCTTTCTTCCTCCACCGCTCTCTTCTTCTCTCGTACATTCCTCGTAATCCTCGATAGCTTCCCTTCCTTTCCCTCATTCAGTTTCTGCCATTCCCCTCTATACTCAATTTCCTTCTTAGCCTTCTCCACTAGGCTTTTAAACCCGGTCTTGAGATCAGAAGGAGTTGCCGGCTGCTTTCCATGATCAAACACCGCGTCTGTCTCACGGATGATGGATTTTACGTTTTCAACACGCCTTGTCAAGTACAAGGTGGGTCGGCGGCCAGGCGTTGTCGCTTCCCGTTTGGAGAGAATCCGGTCAATCTCCTCACGGTAAGCAGTTTCGTATACATTGATATCGACGGCCCCAGGAGATTCAGATACGATAGGCGTCTCTTCGAGCTGGGGCGGACTGTCTTCGCCGGTGCCAATATTGAGAAAGAGAGTATCTTGTAGCGGATCATGGGCATGACCTTTTCCAACAGGGGTACCCGGCGCCGAACCGACTGAGCCCGAAGGTATAGAGATGGGTTTACTCGGCACGGGCCGGTACGACATGGTTTCGTGAATTGCCTTCGCGTCTGTGATACCAACGGGCTGTGGTGCGGTTGGGCTGCTCGTTACCGGGCCTTTGACCGGAGCTTTGAAACCCGCGCCAACGCCACGAATCCCTGGTTTTTCGTAAGCCATCCTATCTATACCCGAGGGGGTACGATGGATGTCGTTGTCAATCTCAATGTCGTGATGTATACCCTCGGTAGCAAGTGCACCTTCAATGGGTCGTCGGTCATCAGCGTCTTGCGATTTCGACTTCCGTAACCCGGATGGTCGCATGGATAGAGGAGGTTGGACAATGCGCGAGGCGCTTCCCAAAATTCCTTCCAGGCGCTCCGGCCTTCTCCGAAACAAGAGCTGCTTGAATCGTTTTACTGCTCGTACCTAGCACAGTTCTGTGAGCTCCACAAATACACGCCCGATTAGGATATGCTTACAACTGTAACCAGATGACCCATCGTTCCTGTGATTGCGGTCTCTACTTCCTCATCTGTTGGTTCTACCAAAAGAGCTACGTTCTCGCTTCTGGGCAACAAAGCATCTGTTCCCTTCATCGTCACCCATGGATGTTCCTAGAAAATTAGTTGGAACCTTCGTCTACAGAAAAAGTACGCACCCGTATTTCTTCCATGGTGATCCTCTTCCGTGGGTCCTTTTCCAGCAGCCTCGAGAGAATATCTCGAAGCTCATCATCACAGTCATCAAATTCAGGCTGATCCATTCGGATCGCCTGATAAAGTTCGATCATGCCATGTCTTTCGAAAGGTATCCGTCCGAATAGCAAACAAAACAGAGTGACACCCATAGACCATATATCAACCGCCTTGCCGTCAACTTCTCCATGTTTGGCTACACATAGCTCGGGTGGCATGAAAGCAGGCGATCCGGCTGACTTAGCCGTTTTCATCTGATCCTGCTTATCAAACATCTCAGAAACGCCAAAATCGACGATTTTCAGTACATCATCCCCAGTGATCAAGCAGTTGTCTGGCTTGATGTCACGGTGAATAATACCCTGCGCATGTACTAGTGCACGCATCAGCAGAGCTACTAGGGTAGGTTATCCGAAGAACATACGATATTCCAAGCCAAGTATCATGTCCCGGAACCAGCAGCGGCACTGTTCCTCAGGATATGGATCCGCACGCTCATCAAGACCTACCTGCATCACAACTCCCTTTTTGCACATTTCCATAACCATGTACAGGGAGTCCTCTTCCGGGTCGTCGAGCACTTCGATCAACGAGACGAGGTTTGGATGGTTGAGTTTCTTCATGATGGCAATCTCCTCCTTGATGAGGTCCAGCGAATTGTTCTCTTCCGTGACCGAGTGCCTATGCAGCGGGGAGTTGAAGCCCAGGCCGGCCGCAAGAGCACCCTGCCGCCGCCGCCGTGCGCTGGGGCGGCGCAGCAGGTTAGACTGGGCGCGCTTACGCAGGCGCGATTTGGAGAATTCTTTAACAGCCTACGTCTCAGCTGTCAGCGAGGCCTTCAGTGTGACCGTGTAGGTGACCCGCATCGTAGTCGGAGGCAGGGCTCCGTTTGCCCAGCCGGATTGGTGGGATGGTTCCTCACATATTCTTGTCCGTACTGGTCCACGGCGAGGTGGACAGCTCCAAAAGATCCCCGCCCTATCTCCTGCTTGATCAAGTACTGGTTGATGCGGTGCTGGGCGGTCCCATCATCCTCGCTGTTGCTGTATTCGGAACGCGCATTGAGCGTTTCCTATGGCCGTGTCAGCGCACAGTCGAGCCAATTCGAGTAGCAAAACAGTAGGGCGCACCTTGACCCTACGTGTCGACGAGGCTGCTCGTTTGTGGTGCCGTAGCGGCGAGTGGTAGGCGGGTAAGGACCTGAGGCATAGATATCAGCATCACGGCGGGGTAGAGCAGACAAACAGAAGTCGAGGGCATACGTGTATTTGACCACAGGGGGCCTGCCGTCCTGCCCTACAGCTGGCACGTCTAGCGAGACATGCTCTGACGTAAAGATACCAGGAATGTCCGACTCTGAAGGCTGCTTGAGCGCCGAGTGCTGTTGCATCATCTGTGTGTAGGCGGGACGGCGGTGCTGGCAAAGGGAGTGCAGCGGGCAGGCACAGGGCAAGGAAGCGGGCCTGCGAGGAGGCCGAGGACTAGGCAGAGCAATGCTTTTTAGCAGCGGTAGGGTAGGAACTGGGACGTCGCGCTTGGACGGAGGGTTCGGGATGCTTGGTGAGTGGGGCAGGCCAGCTCGCCAACGTGGGTGATGCTTCTTCCCCAACTTTCTTGGGGGCCTCAGGCATCAGCGAGCGAGCGAGCGAGCAACGCCTGGGCAGTCAGCGCGATCCGCCTCTCACACCACGTCCAGCCTGCATCGGTCCGCCCGCACCATGGTGCTCTACTCTTTCTACATCTTCGACCGCCATAGTAAGCTTCTGCTGCCCTCAGGAATCTGCCTGCCTCTCTGACCGCCCGCCGTGCAGCCGAGTGCATCTACAGCCGTCGCTGGACGCCCACACCGGCCGCCTCCTCTAAAGCCCCGCGCCCCCAGTCTGGCTCCAGTATCACGACCAATGGCGAATCCTCCACCGCACAGAACCGCAAGCTCGCCGACGATGAGAAGCTGATTTTCGGCCTGGTGTTCTCGCTGCGCAACATGGTGCAGAAGCTCGGCGGGGACGACGACACCTTTCTAAGCTACCGGACAGGCGAATACAAGCTGCACTACTATGAGACGCCCACGCGCATGAAGTTTGTCATGCTTACCGATACGAAGCAGAACAACTTGCGTCCGTACCTGCACCAGATATGGGCCAATCTGTATGTAGAGTATGTGGTGAAGAACCCCTTGGCACCTGTCGAGCACCCTGGAGGCATTGGCGTCGCGAACGATATGTTTGAACGGGGGCTGGAAGCGTTCGTTACCTCCGTGCTGCCCGCTTGAGAGAACTACAGGCATGTATGCTTTTGCCGCTTGCACGCCCAGCCGTTGAACTGTCGAACGGGAGGCGAGATGTCCAGAAGTGACGGGGTGAGATACCCAGCGCCCACCCAGCGCTGCAAGACACATGGGTAAGGCCGTCCACGTTTGTGGCGCCAATCGCAGTACTATCGAGGCCCAGTACCTCAAGCTCGAGAAAGGAGGAATGAAGTAGCTGCATGAACTCATGAGGCACTGGGGAGATAAAGCGAACAACAATGACTTAAATTTACTCCTCAATTGGGTATAAATTGCCTTTTCCAGACCGTAGAACGCCCGTCGTGTAAGCTGTCATAAATCGTATCTCTAACTACTAAGCCTTCTGGGCTCTCGGCCGTCCGCCGACTCTCGCTGGACCCAGCCCCTGCCGTATCTCGTCCAGCTGCTCGAGTCCGCTTTGCGGCTTGCCCTTCCTAACACGCTTCTTTCCGGCCATGGAATGGCTTCCAAGGAAGTCGTCCATGATGCTATCAAAATCTGACCTCAGTTGGGGCACCTCACTCATGCTCGATATTCCCGACCTGCCCGTCATCCCAGACATTCTACTAAGCCTAGAGGCTTTGCTCATTCCTGACAACATGGAAGCATCGTCAGGGAAGTCCTCTGCAGCATATTCCTCCTCAATCTTATCGAAGCGCTGGTCAAGCAGCGTGAGGCCCTCAGTGCGGTGGAGAGCCGAAGATGTCATGCTGTAGCTTGAAGTAGATGTGAGTGCACCCTTTCGTTTCTTCGTACGACCGCCCGCTGTTAGTGCCGAAGCACCAGTAAGGATAGAGGATTGCATGTCCGAAGGGGGGGCAGGTCTAGGAGCCTTGCCTGATTTAGCGTCAGTCTTGAATTTTTTAAACTCCTCCATATATGCCATGTGTCCATCTTCGGCTGGAGCTGGAGCCTCGTCGGGGGCTGGAAGCGTTGCTGGATCTCTAGACTCTGGCAGGGCTGTGTCTTTGCCTTTCGTTTTAGAAGATGCTTTGATGGTATCATCCGTCTCCCAACCTTCATCGTCTTCGAAGAAGCGGTCCATGTTTTCTTCTTCAAATTCATGATCCTCCCAGTCGTGCTGATCCACCTCAGCTGCATCTTCCGTCAATTGTGTGAAAAAGTCCTCCTCGTCGTCCACGTAAGCCTCATCCTCCAGTGCCTCCAAAACTTCTCGTAGCCGAGGATCCATGTCTGGTTGGAAACCCGCAATTGCATCTGGGACATTTTGCTGATCTTGGTATGTTGTCGGGCGCACGAATTCCGAGGGTGCCATGTCCTCACCAAAGACATCGCTCGCTGCTCGACTCACACTGCTGCTGACACTAATTCCTGCATCACTCTGTTTATCATCTAATGTAGCTGCGCGAAGAGCTTCGGCCAGGTCCATTTTCTGCTTGCCCTTCTTCTTCTCTGCAGGCGCCTCAACGAAATACGCTTCTCCGCCACCAGTCCCCAAGTCCCGCATGTGTTGCATGTAGTCATACTCGGAATCATCGTAGAAGATGCCATAATTCGCGGCTTCGCCTTCATTTTTTCGCACCTTGAGTCCGAACTCGCTGTCTAGGTCTCCACGCGACTTGATCTTGCTCCGTCCCGTTGCGGAGGAATATTGAGATGCCCGCGAACTCCCAGCAGGCTCAGATGTTTGACGGATATTGGGCGTGTCTATCTCGGCAAAGACCATATCCGGGGCCTCGGTGTCATGAATTCGCGGATCATTCTGGGCACGGTGGACGAGGCGGTAGTTGATCGCATTTTTCTTATCACTACGGAGGAGTCAGCGGGGTAATCACACAAGGTGTGTTGGACGACTGCATACATGAACTTTCGGCGCGGCATTTTGGCAAAAAACTGTATTTGTTCTGGGGCAAATCGGTTTCGGAAGTGGGGTTAGTAAGGCAAGAAGTTGCGAGTCGAGACAAGAAAGTTGCTGACATTTCCCTAGAAAATTTAAGCGAGCGGTGAATGACGTGGGGCAAGCCGCCGCCGCCTCCTCGCACAACTTCAGTCCCTCGCATACACGCGACACTAAATTCTACACGCATACTCAACACACGCAGCCGCAATCATGGTGCTCGCAAAGTCCAAGAAGAGCGTCGGGCTGGGCAACAGCCTGATGAACGACAGGTTCGGGAAGGGCAAAGGCACTGACATGCGGAAGGGCAACTTCCAGGGCGGTATCGAGCGGACGGGTCAGAACGGAGAGAGGGTATGCCTTCCTACGCGGTACATTACGAACCTTATGCTGATTTTATAGTACATCACCAACCCCTCGAAGGAGGCGTCATGGGTCAAGATGCGCTCTGTGACGGAGCAAGGCGCGCTCGACGAGTTCCTGTCCACTGCTGAGCTCGCTGGAACCGATTTCACAGCAGAGAAGATGAACAACGTCAAGATCATCCACCAAGACCAGAAGAACCCATGGCTGCTGTCTGCAGCAGAAGAGCGCGCCGCTGTGCGGAAACACCGAGAGAACAGGGCCCGGTTGACGGTGCCGAGGAGGCCACACTGGGACTCAACGACTACGCCAGAGCAGCTCGATACCCGCGAGCGAGAATCATTACTTCAATGGCGCCGAGGATTAGCTGAGCTCCAGGAGAATAACGACCTTCTCATGACCCCGTTCGAGCGTAACTTGGAGGTATGGAGGCAGCTGTGGCGTGTGATCGAGCGGTCCGATCTAGTAGTTCAGATTGTGGATGCGAGAAATCCGTTGTTGTTTCGAAGCGAGGATCTTGAATCATATGTGAAAGAGGTCGATCCGAAGAAAAACAACTTGTTGCTGGTCAACAAGGCGGACATGATGACTTTGGAGCAGCGACAAGCCTGGGCCGACTATTTTGCCGAAGCTGGCATCAACTACAAGTTCTTTTCTGCAGAGCTAGCGAAGGAAATGAATGAAGCAAGAGCACTAGAGGAAGACGAGTCAGGAGAAGAGTTTGATCAGGATGATGTGGAGGAAGAGACCGATCCAGAGCGTGATGATCTTGCAGAAAGGGCTGAAAAGATTGATATTCAAGATAGTGGAGATGAAGAATCAGATTATGAAAAGACTGGTTCAGCTCAGAAGCCTGGTGTGCAGTTATCAGACGAGGAAGAACGAATACGGATCCTTACAACAGACGAACTGGAAGCTCTGTTCCTCGAGCACGCACCCGAGGTTGATACGGGTCCGAACGGAGAGGCCCGTAAGACGCAGATTGGTCTTGTTGGTTACCCCAACGTTGGTAAATCATCCACTATCAACGCTCTTATCGGCGCAAAGAAGGTTTCCGTCTCTGCAACTCCAGGAAAAACGAAGCATTTCCAAACTATTCACCTCAGTGATCAAGTTATCCTGTGCGATTGCCCTGGTCTCGTGTTTCCTAACTTTGCAACCACGAAAGCAGAACTAGTCTGCTCCGGTGTCCTTCCTATTGATCAATTGCGCGAGTACTCAGGCCCAGCCGGACTTGTTGCACAGCGCATCCCGCAGCCTTTTATAGAGGCGATTTACGGAATGAAGATGCAAATCCGACCACTTGAGGAAGGCGGAACTGGCGTGCCCACATCCGAAGAACTTCTCCGCGCATATGCGATCGCAAGGGGTTTCCAGACACAGGGTTTGGGCCAACCAGATGAGTCCCGGGCGGCGCGATATATTTTGAAGGACTATGTGAAGGGCAAGCTTCTCTTCTGCCACCCACCGCCTGCGGACCCAGCCATCGATGCCAAACACTTTAACCGCGAGCTGTACGATATGAACCATCTTCCTGCTAAGCGAAGAGCACATCTCGCGAGCAACTCACTCGGTGGTGCCGAAGACGTGGATGCTGATCCCGACATGGTTTCCATGCCGCTACTTTCCGAAAAGACGCCCAAACTCGACAAGAAGTTCTTCGGTCCTGGTCAAGGTACTGGACATGTAACACGGCCTTTCCATTATCAATATAGCGAGCAAGGTAAGCAGCTATCTGGGAGAAAACTGAAAGCTATGACAGCGCTAGAGAAGGATGTGGATCCCAGTGAGCTGCAGATGAATAGCAAAAAGCATTTTAAGGGTAACAAGAGGCGGGCAAAGGGAAAGAGAGCAGAGTACGACTGAGTTATTGTAGCTGTAACGAGTCGGTAACCCGGTTTCGGGATTGTTTAGTTGGAGAATCTACCAACCCATTCTGTGCACCTGTACCTTGCGAAGCGAGTACATCGATATGAAGGTACTAAACGGCAGGAAGCTGAAAGAGAACTCAGGTGCATTGGTTTCGTTTTCAAACCCCTTTGTAGATTCTATTGAATACATATGAAGTTCATCTCGTCATTCACTACGCTCAGTTTAGCCAAAGCCAAATGAGTTATGCTTGTGAACAGCTACTCGTTTATTATAGTTACAGGCTGAATACAAACCTGACGTGTAGGTGTCAACTTATCCTCTTGCTAAGCAAAAAGGGCCACGAATAAATTAAACTGCTTCCTTCCTTTTCTCGTCACTACTACTTACTTAAATCCAAGGCTGCGCTTTTGCTCCGTCTTCCGATAACAAAAGTCCATGTGAAGTACGTACCTATACAAGCTCGACACAAGATGAAACTCGAAAATATGCCAGCGCCATCGAGAAACACCTAGAGTGAGCGGGGAAAGAATAGTAAAATGTACTAGCCAAGGCTTTAATTTCCATGTATGAGGGTTAAACGTGACTCGTGCAAATCGATGTACT
>Ga0247757_10000106_pt1 | contig 67340 bp, 43 predicted proteins | sample UWRJL126311R4_FD_180929 | JGI IMG/M metagenome (GOLD analysis project Ga0247757, IMG submission 180929) | Plant litter microbial communities from Arlington Agricultural Research Station in Wisconsin, United States - UWRJ-L126-311R-4 | ecosystem: Environmental > Terrestrial > Plant litter >...
TACTCTTTTTTTTTTGCACCCTACTGTATATGCCGGCACTCGTGTACGAATTAAGCGGTATACATTCTTTTGAGGCATACACTGTCTGAATACCTAGAAATAGCCTCTTGTTATCCATTGAGATTCTAGCCAATTGCTTCGCGCTACTAGCCCAGAAACACTTGCCACATGTGCTTCTATCAAGTGTAGCCCTGATAAACTGAATATCGTCTAAGCATGTGAGAAAAGGGCGTTTACCATGGTTTGGATGTAGTGCTCCAAGCTGGCTATGTATTGATTTTCGTGACGGTACCATTCACCATCTACGAACTTTATAGCGATACTTTTTTTTGGTAAAGGCTTTAGTTACGTAGACAGTCGGCTGGCTTTTTAAGCTGGGGAGTAGAAAATTTTCACATCCAGTACCATGAATTAGATAAGAGTGATTGTATTCAGTCACATGGTCTACTTAGTAAACCAAATTATCGCGGAAAATGACTGGGATACGCGTCAACAATGTATTTTTATTCTTCAAATAGCATAGAAAGCGCTCCTTAGACGGTGATTGTCGTAAATCGTCCCGATAGATCATTCCGTAAACCATAACCATAACCATCACGTCTAGAGCTACTATCTAATAGATTCCTTCCAGAAAAGACGTTGAAATGATTTCAGCGAATCTTTGCGCTTGGGATTAGGTAGCAATCGATATAAACTGAAGGCTCTAACTACATGCTTTAGCGTAGTGTTCTTAAGATCTAAAATTCACTTATTTTACATCCTTCATCCAATACGATGATGCTGACTTTGAGTCGATGGATAGTTCTTGACGTAAGCTATTTGTATATTTAACGGCTTATAGTAATTGTTAAAATAGCCTAAGGAACAGACAAAAAAGATTACTGGTCAGAGGGTAGACTCTCAGCTCTATCCGCCCGCCTATTGCCATTATTTGACATTTTCTTACTAGGTCATTAGCTTAATGCATGCACTACTCAAATTCTTCAACGTGCCATCTAGGTACTGCCGCATCGTGTGACCAGTTGCCCGGTAGCGCGCCTCTCCTGTATAAGTGCTTGGAACCCTTAGACGGACGCTTTCAAGTACTGGATGAATAAACCTACGCTTATTTTATATTTCTGAGCTATAATAATTGGCTTAGGGGATTTAAAGTCTTGTTTTTTTAACATCATTCTAATTAACTATACTATTAACAAAGCAGGTAGCTTTGATACAAATAACCATTGCCAGTCACTACTACCTAAAGGGCTACATAGTATGATATACATGGCAGCTACCTTTTCATTGAGCGATACAGATAACATGAAAACTAAATATATCATTATACGTGATTCCTGAATAAAATTTTGATATACACCTAACTATAGACAATAGACTAGATCAAAAGTTTGTAGAACCTTTACCTTGTATGAGGACGGGCACGAGCTCCTGTATCGGGTGTAGATGAGGTAGGTTGGCTCTATTTCAGCTACACTAAGATAAGGAAGAGAATAGGTATATAGGTTCGGCGAGACTATATAGTGTTTGAAGCCATTGATATGCCGATGTTCTACCGGGTCCAATATTCTACCAGGGGTCATATAACAGAGTATCAGTGTTCTACCAGAGGTCATATAACGCAGCCGTTACACCTTGCTAGCTATTCTCCTATATTAACTAAAACCAGTAGCTTTTATAATAGATATACACCTTATGTAAAAACACTGGTCTAGAATATCTCCACTGCGGATACTCCTAAATTCTAAGAAACTAGGAATGATATATATAATAGTAGATCTTCTCGGTACACCTATTTCAATAGCAGACTCATCACCATGCCGAGAAACTTTAGAATGGAAGCAACCAATCGTGCTAAATATAAAGTGGCTTTTTTTTTGTCCTACCTAGATAAGAAGTTACGCATATATTAGAAGGAAATGCATGTAGGCGTTAGCAAGCTGCGTAGTTGATTACTGCACCTGACAAGGGAGCCAGAGCCAGAAGCGACACTGATACTTCCCGCTTTTCGAATTGGCTGGAAGAGAATTAACCTTTAGCCGAGCTTGGTGCTGAAGGTTGGAAGCATAGAGAAATCTTTTATAAGCTTTGTTAGGTATCTACTTTAGTCCTAGGGTGCTTTTACCTAGGTATCCACTCTTAATTGTTTATGTCACTTCTTGCTCTCCAAAAACATATTATTAGTCGATCTGCTAAATAGCGAAGTTCTTGAGAGTCTGAGCCGGAGTTAGTGCGCCAACTCTTTCCTTTTTAGTAATTCACCCCATTCACCTAGTGTCAAATTAAGATTTTATGCGGTGAGCGAGAAAAATCGCAGCCTTCTTTCTATTTCACTTCAATTCACCACTTTGGCTCTCTTTAGCGAGCCTTGGCACACATATATAAGTCTGGCTGCTCCCGCCTCCTCTTACCTTTGCTCAACTGCTCGCACCACTCATCGCCAGCATGAAGTTCCTCACCACCGTCGTCGCCGCAATCTGCGGTTTACTCACAAACCCCTTCAAGTCTCCCACGGTGGACCAGTCTCCGGTCATCCCCAAGCCGGCGCAGAACCGCAACTTCTACGTTCCAGAAGTTGCCGACTTCTTCTGCGCACTCCACGGCATTGGCGACCTGGAGCTGGTCCAATCCGCCACTACCACACCTTCTCCTCCGGCCTTCTACGCTGTAGAAGTTGCCGAATTCCTTTGCACGCCCCACGGCATTGGCGACCTGGAGCTGGCCCAGTCCGCTACCATCACACCTTCTTCTCCCAGCATTGCTGGACCTCAATCGGCCTTCTACGCTGTAGAAGTTGCCAAATTCCTTTGTACACCCCACGGCATCGGCGACCTGGAGTTGCTTTCATCCACCGCCGCAGCCAACACCACCACTTCTCCCGGCATTGCTGGGACCATGTCTTCCATCTTGGTCGACATGGTTACCAAGCTTGCCACTACCGCCATACCCCGCTTCGGCTTCCTCTTCGCTCCGGTTCTCCTGGCACTCAGTGCCTTTGCCCTCCTGCTCTTGGTGTTCAGCACCATTCATCGCCTCAAGCAGCTCGTCTCCAACCTGGAGACGCAGCTTGCTCTCCAAACCGACATCATCGAGCAGAATGCCGCTGCCACTGCCCGCACCCTTCTCGCCTTTGACCTCGCCATGAAGAACACCTTGAGCGAAGACAAGGTCACCAATCAACTGGCTGTTGCCCTTGAGGCGCAGATCCAGCTCATCACCTCTCGCCTGGCTGCCCTTGAGGCAAAAGCCACGGCTAACTCCATCGACGACCGTGTCGCTCAACTCGAAGCATACAGCAAGTTCGACACCACTTCGGACCGTCTTGCCGCCCTTGTGGCGCAAGTCGACGACCTTGCCGTCCTTCGCGACGAGCTCTCCAGCCTCCCCGACAAAGTCGTCGAGCTCTCCGACAAAGTCGACGTCTTCACTGCCGACCGCCTGGCAATGGCCAAGAGCCTTTCGGAGTACACATCGGTCAACCAGGAGGTGAGCGCATGCCTCGCCCGTGATCGGTTGAACCTGGGCTCCGACAAGGAGACCGTCGAGAAGGATCTCGTCGGTCAATTCGCGGCCGTCCAGGCGGCGGTGCGTGCCGAGATGCGGCACAACGCTGGGAGACTGGGCCAGCTGGCCGGCACTCTCAACATGACCCCACAGGGGTACGTTGCTGGGCCGGGACAGGGATGGGGCGCCCCTGTTCCGCGCCACGGTGCGTACTTCTAGTGGCGGTTTTTCCAGCATCGGTTCCCGTCTAGTGATGGATTTTTCTCTCGGATTTTGGTCGGGTCTTCGGACCTTTGGGTCTTGTGTTTCTGGAGTCTGGTGGTGGTAGTAATGGGGGAGGGGAGGATTGGGGATGGAAGACTCTGGTGTTTTTGCTTTCTGTTTTTTATATATCCTGTGAGCCCTGAAGGCTTTCTGACGCCACCGTTGCCCTTTTTGGTCGTCGCTGCTGAGTCTTTCGATCTCCCCTCCGGGGTGAGAACAGGGCTCAGTGGTTCCGGCTGGGAGGGTGGTGAGGGAAGAAGACTGTCCTGATGGTGACTGGCGACTATGTCGTAGGTAGCCATGAAACTTGTTTTTGCTTTCTTCATCATTGAATACTGTGCTAGCACCCTTCATTTCACATCTTCGTAAGTTTGAGGTGAACGTTTCATAACGCCTTGGGGTACAACATGTACTGCCAGCTTCTTTGAGCTTGGCGCCTTTGTAAACCGCCTTCAGTCCCACACTTCGACCGGCCTTCTAGCTCCGCTCCTAGCGTCTGTGAAGGATCGTATCTCCGTAAATCCTTGTTTTGTTGGCAAATGCTTGTTGCCAGTGCCTTGGTACTTGTCGATCGAGCCCCAATCGGGAAACAACTTGTACCCTTATAATATTACTAAGCTACATCTTTACTGTCCGGCCAGGCAAAATCAATACATTGCAAGCTATAAATGAATATCTTTGGGAGATATAAATGCAAACAGCGAGTAGGTATGACCTTATTGCAGAGTCTGTACATTTGGAAAGAGAACCGTTCTTAAAATTGATGTACTACGGGTCTAATTCATTCAAAGCTTTTAGAGAACACGGTAGAAGGCTATCTCTTTGTTTGAAGTTTGGAAGTCTGGAAGTAGCCGCGACGAGGCGCTCATTCAGTAGAAAAGTGATTCCTAGGACTAAAGGCGTGCTCGCCGTAGTTTAGCGCCCCGCATGGTGCTTTTTCCAACGCACGGTTACCGTATCTTACGGTAAAGATTAATAACAACGAACCATGCACCGTGCCCTTAGCAGAACGATTGTAAAGCGTATGGCGCCCCACATTTGCGCTCACACCTTCTAATGGTGAACGCTATTGTAGCATGCGTCTGTGCGCTTTCGTACAAACTGGTGTTTTAAATTTATCAGTGCGGCGCGGCTTTACGCTATACCACATACGGAATGGCTCTCCCTGGCTGACCCCTAATATTGCACAGGTATTCTTCTTCGTCTTCACTTTTGTACTTTGGCTACATAATTTCTTTTCTTTTGGTTCTTACTTTAATAGGTTTTTCGTACTTAACTGTAGATTACTGAGAAGATGACTGTATTCGATGAGCTGGCCGAAACGGATGGGGACAATGAATTTAAAGCATGGTTGTCAAAGGTTATCGATGCAAAGCAAGAGATTGCTGACTTTGTCGCTTCTCGACGACAAGGCAAGCCAATGGGAGAGTTTGACGGCTACCTTAAAGGCTCATTCAACCTTAGTCTCGTCGTCAAGTTCAGTGATGGAGGGCCGAAAGCCGTGATTCGCTTCCCAAAACCAGGTCACACAGCTACAGCTTTCCGGGATGAGAAGGTCAGGAATGAAGTCCAGTTCCTAAAATTCCTAAGCGAAAAGACTAAAATTCCTGTACCTCGAGTGGTGAGTTGGGGTATGGTTGAAGACAGTCCTCAGCAACTCGGTCCATTCATAATCATGGATTATGTTGATGGTATCTCGCTAGCGACCATCTTAAAGCAGCCAACGAAGACCGAACAAGACGAGGTGATCCTCATGACCGACATAGACGACACGAAACTCGATTATGTCTATGAGCAACTGGCCGACTACATGTTACAGCTCTCCCAACTAGATTTTTCTACAATCGGAGCCGTATCTAAGAATCCGTCCTCAAATGAATGGGTTGCTAGCGAAAGACCTCTGACCTACAACATGAATGAGTTGAAGACTGTAGTCTCAAACTACCCTACGATTGGATATCCCACAGCTCCGTCCACGTCAGCAAAGGCGTTTTTTCACTCTCTTGCAGATGAGCATCTTGTCCATCTCCGAACCCAACGAAACCTTACCAATAACCGAGAAGATGCTAAGAAGCGGTTCATCGCACGTCATCGATTCAAACAGCTAATCTCCCGCTACTGCCTGGACGATACTGGCCCTTTCAAGCCCTACTGTGACGACCTGCAACCTACAAACATGCTTGCTCGCCCGGACACTCTCCGTATCACAGCTGTACTGGACTTTGAATTTACGAACGCCATGCCAGCACAGTTTGCATACGATCCACCTTGGTGGCTACTTTTACTAGGTCCGGATATGTGGCTTGAAAACCACTCCATGGAGGATTTTATGGTCCGCTACGTGCCAAGAATGGAACAGTTCTTGCGAGCTTTAGAACGGGTAGAGATGAGGACGAATTTGGAAGGAAGCCAGAGCAACCCACTTCTTTCTGTCCGGATGCGTGACTCCTGGGTGACCGGGAGGTTCTGGTTTGACTATGGAATCCGGAAGAGTTTTGACATAGATGCGGTCTATTGGGCTGCACTTCACAAAGATGGAGATGATATGCTTGATGACAAGATGAGAGATGAGATGGAGAAGTTGGTGGATATAAAGATGGACCAGTTGAAAGCTTATGATGCAGAGTGTAAAGTTCGATTTTCTTCGTAATATTTGGTTTCCGCAGGTTGTATTTGTTCATATCGTCAATGAGTGAGGGATGTAGCGTGATATCTTTTTATGGTCATCGGTGGCCGTCCGGCTTGCACCGTCTCTAATCGCATCTAGTTTCACTATGAGGCCGACATCATTGTGAGTTATCTACCACGCGAAACGAGTTACTGAAACCTGGCGAAGATATTATCTATATAGAAGCTTTAAGAAAGTATAGTGTCAAGCGTTCAGCACTCGCCTACTTAAGCTAGGTCTCAGCTCTTATGGAGAGATGCCAAGGCCTTAACGAGTAAAAGCAATTTCTATTTACTATTTATAGCTGCCCGGGAGGCCTCTTTTAAGGAAGCAACGATATTCAAGGCTGTTGAGGAGACTAGTATATCATCTTTTAACCCAGTGGTAATGCTCATAAGATTTAACCTTACGCAGACTACTAAGGGAGGCTTAAGCAATAGCGACTCCTCAGAGTCGAGTGACTCAAACTGAAGGGAAAATGAGAGCCTACTACGTCAAGTAGTCAAGGGTAGAGGCTCCGAACAAAAGAGTTGTGTGGCCTGCCTCACAACAACGATAAAGTAGCAGATGTAATTGAATCCAGCTGTATGTAAGATACAGAGCCGCTTAAATTCTGTGCTCCAAGCTCCTTCTCTCCACCTGGCCTCCAGCGCCAACGTATTCTGTGTCTTCATCGTACGCGAACTGGCCCTCGGGTAGCTCGTACCCAGTTGCAGCGATAGTCGGCCTCTTCTTTATGCGCTCTGAATTGTGCCCTTCTTCATCATACGCTTCGTTCAGGCCACCGCGATTTTTGCCCCGATCATCCAGTCGTAGCGCGGTAAAAGTACCCATTCTGGTAGCATCTTTCTGGACTTTCACATCTAGCGCCAGCGCCGCAATGGTGCCAACTAGGCCGAATAGCGAGAAGCTAAACAGGGCTTTGTACAAGCGACAAATCGAGATCCCGGTGCTGTCTTCCCAGTTCCTGCGATTGCACACGTGTGTCAAGGTGCCGGAGCTCCACCAACTGAGCAGGCCAAAGGCCACGCTCCAGAGCACCAACAGCGTTGAATTGAGGACTATATTGAGCTTCGGGTTTAGGCCGTAGAAGCAGTGCAGGATGATCGTCGCTGACAGGAACAGGATTGTAAACGTCGACACGGAGAAAAGCTGTGCGATGCATTAGCGTGAGGCGGAGACAGGGCTAACGCGGAGGCGGGTGGGAATGCGCACCAGGAGGAACGTCCAGGGTAGCCGGTAGTGATGCGAGTGGTCCTGCGAGAGTTCGCGCAAGAAGTAGGATATTATGGATGCTACGATTATGCTGGAGACGAGTTGGGTGGAGCGGATTGCGTGGAAGGGCGCGACGGGGTAGTGCGTGGGCTTCACGCGATCCATGCGAGCCATGATGGCGAGGGGTGCTTGCGGTATGAGGTGTGTGACCCAGGAAGTGAGATGATCAGCAAAGTCCGAACGTAGATTACGAAAATGAAAGACGGCAGCATGAAGGGAGAGAAGAGAAAAGATGCGAGGTGGAAGGTTCCGCTTTCAGCTGCTTTAGTCCAGCTGAGCCTCAGACGTGGAATACGAAGACGTGGCACCCTAGCCCAACATTGTGCCTCAAGTTGCTTCTTTCGAAGACAACGAGGCCAGCTGTGTTATAAAGAGAGGAGAGTGCGCGAAGGTCATTATATTGTGAAATGTGACATGATAAGACGGCGATCCGCGCGCAGGCGCTGGTACCGGGGTGCAGCCGTATTTGGGTGTATACTGCTACACAATGAGATTACAGCCAGTATGAAGTATCTACCGAGAAATAGTAGAAATACGACGTTGGGCGATTCCTGAGGAGTCCCTTACCAAAGAAATCCTGACGATCTTGTTTGCCCTCTTTGAGCTTAGGCCGTGCCCATGCCGGAGCCGAATCCGGGGTTCTCGCAGGGAATGCGCTCACTAAGCCGAGCCCCTCTTTTCATCGCCAGTGATGCTACCTACCCCCGCGGCCGGGAGCGATGAGTAAACCCCAACCTACAATATGTCATAAGCACAACAGTACGAGATGCCGCATCCAAGCCGCGGCTTGAATGTTGAATCTTCCATCTCCGGAAACCGATTGCTAAGCTCTTGCAGAAACGGCAGCCGGCGGCATCACGCCAGCCCAGCAAAAGACAGTGAGCTGAGCTCCGTATAAGCTGACAATGTAAAGCGAATAAAGCCTTGTCAATCTTCACACAAACAGTCAACGTCTCTGTTTACAGCACCATGTCTTTTTCACTGGGAATGCCCTTCCATGAGGGCGAAGCGAAAATGCAGCAGCAGCTTCACGTGCCCCAGCGTGACAACCCCACTTCCACCATGCTCACAGCACAAGCTGCATATATGCTCCAGCAAGCGCCTCTTCTCGCAATCGGAACTCTCGACTCAAAGGACAGGCCTTGGACGTCGCTGTGGGGTGGCAACCCAGGCTTCTCCACGATACTGGGTGGGGGCATTATCGGTACCCGTGCACTCGTGGACGGTGAACATGACCCCGTCGTCCAAGCTCTGGTTGGTCATGTTGAAAAGGGTGAAACGGTACAAGGAGGAGAAAAGATGATAGGAGGGCTGACGATCGATCTCATGGCAAGGAAGAGAGTAAAGATCTTCGGGCGCATGGTGGCTGCGTGTGTAGGAGAAGTCGATGTCGAGGTTGAAGGAGAGTCAGAGCAGCACGCCGAGCTACCCCACAAGCAAGACCAAATACAACTTGTAACAAAAATCGAACAGAGTCTAGGAAACTGTCCAAAGTACTTGAACCAGTACGAGTTACGCCCCGCACTAGTTGATTCGAAGCCAGTGTTTCGATCCTCAACACTATCGGCTGGCGCTAAGGACTTGATATTGAAATCGGATATGTTCTTCCTCACAACCAGTGTAGTTGACGATATGGATACCAATCATAGGGGAGGCCCTTCTGGCTTTGTGCGCGTCCTTTCTGACAATGAATTCGTATACCCCGAGTACTCTGGTAATCGTCTGTACCAGTCTCTCGGAAACCTACAAATCAACCCAAAGATTGGAGTTACATTTCCCGATTACGAAAGCGGCAGCGTTCTTTACACTACTGGAAGTGCAGAGATCTTGGTTGGGCTTGAAGCAGCACGGGTGCTACCAGGAAGCAACTTGGCGGTCAAAATCACAGTAGACGAAGCACGGCTCGTAGAGGGCGGACTCCCGTTCCGTGGCACAAGGAAGATACCATCTCCTTATAATCCTCTTGTTCGGACGCTTGCTATAGAAGGCAATATCAAAGCTTCCATAGCTGGATCGCGTAAAACAGCTCAGCTGATAAAGAAAACAGTCCTGGCTCCATCCATCGCGCGCTTCACGTTTTCAGTTCCCGGTGACATTCAATACCGCCCTGGACAATGGGTTGCCTTCGACTTCTCAGAGCATCTGGACTACGGGTATTCCCATATGCGTGATGATGATCCCCGGAGTCTGAATGATGACTTCGTGCGCACGTTCACAGTCTCTTCCACACCATCTGATAGCGGGAAGGACAGCGAATTTGAAATCACGATTAGGAATGTCGGCGTAGTGACAGATTATATCTTCCGACAGAACCCTCGTGCCGGTTTCGAAGTACCGATAGTGGGTACAGGCGGAGATTTCCAGATTCAGCGTAAGGCTGATGGGACTGACATGACGTACTTCATTGCGGGGGGCGTCGGCATCACACCATTACTGGGGCAGTTGAAAAAGTTGAATCCCACGCCAGACAGTTTTAGGCTATTGTGGACTATCAGACTTCGGGACATCGATTTCGTTCAACAGACTCTACAGATGTATCCTAATCTTAAAACAAGTACAGAGATCTTCTTTACGGGTTCCGCAAAAGCTGGAGAGGAAGAAGCCAAGATAGCGCAATTAGAAGCAGACGGGGTCAAAGTCTACAAGCGGAGAATGCAAAAGGAAGATACGCATACCTCAACCGCAGGAATTTACTACTTGTGTACAGGAAAGGCTCTGCGGAAAGAGATCCTAGCATGGCTGGAAGGCAAGCCTGTGGTCTTCGAAAATTTCGACTATTGAAAGAAGCTCACCGCCGCTGGCCTGTATTATCTCATCACAATGTTTTGGGAATGAATACAGTTTCATGAGGCTCGGATTTTCCACAATGTTTTCCATTCGTCACCTAAACATTTTGTCTCTTCACTACGTAAAACGCACGGTCACCTGTGATCTAGCAATGTGCCTGCATAACGCTGGCAACTATACAACCTAAGACTTCCCTTCGCCTTTACGAAAATTCTACATCTTAACCGCTAGGAGGAAAACTATTAACAACCACAACACGAGCAAAAGCTTTGAATCGCAACATGTTTCCCTTCGAACACACCCCTCCTGTCGAACAAGAGCAAGATGTCAAAGTCATAACCAAACGTATGACCGACACAAGCATCCGAGAACGAGAGGACGACAAAATCGTCTTCCCGCCAGGCATCACGCTGGACGAAGAACTCCTAATCCTCGCGGGCGCAGAAGACTGGCGCATGACAGACCCCGTCGAGCCACCGCCCTCACCTCCGATGTTCCCCTCTCCGCCACCTTCCGCCGTAGACATGGATATATCCCCCTCGGAATACGCACCGTCCCCACCGCGATCGCTTCCACCCTCACCGTCCGTCGATCTGGGCGACATCGACGCCGTCAAGGAAAGCTGCAAGTGGATGCTAGACGGCGTGTATGATTCGCTGAGCGATGCAGAGCTCCCAAAGGTCGACAAGTCGGTGATGATGGCATTGTGTACGTGGATATCTGATGAGATGTTGAAGCGGTATGAGAGGCACCTCGTGCCTGCGCTGCCACCTAAGAACCATGTGTACTATCCGTATTGGGTGCCGGACCATGAAGTCAATAAGGCGCTTGACAACGCCAAGATGATGGTTGAGGGCAAAGATGTATGGGAGCGAGATGATGTGGAGATGGAACTATGATAATGCAGACTCAGGCACGTGGGGTAGATCCATAGTTGTCGCACCTTCTTTGGGTTGATAGTGTGGTGTGAATATATAAGGGATAAGAAAGAATCTTTTGGTTATGCTACGGCCATAAGATTTCCTCGGGGGATTGGAGTTTGCGAATTAGTTAGGCTTACAATAATACAAGTCAAAACAGGACCGCTTTCGTCCTCAGTGCTTCAGTTTACTACGCAAAATATAATCAGTTACAAACGAGATAAATTCCTTTTCAACGAAAATCTTTGAGGCTTTTTACTATGATAGCATGATAAATCAACAGGGATGGGAATGGCTGGATGAAGCAGAGCATCGACACCCCTCTCCCCTTCCCTGGAACCAAAATCCCGAAAGACGAAGTAGTATGCTCATGATGGCTTTATACCAAAAGTAGCATGTGGGAATAAACACAAAGTAGAGTCGCAGTTTATGTAAATGCTAAACGATATTGACAAAGAATTGTACGTTTACGTAGCTAATCTATAATCACTGCTCCCCCTGTAGTCGGCTCTGTCCGTTTCTGTTACTCAGTCAACCACTTCCTGCTTCTACTTGCGCTCACGGAACTTGACAGGTCAAACTCGTGTGCTCGGCGTGACCGAGCCGCTGTGCACGATCGATACCTCTAGCCTTCCTAGAGGCTACGAGATCTCCTTCTATCGCTCGCGCATATAGACATACCCACGACGCTATGCGATTATTATACACTGCAAGCGATGGGAGGCTCAGCTGCACCGATGACTTGATCGGCGATAAAATCCCACCTATGCGATCCTATCACACACCTGGGACGGGCAGGAGGTAGGTCAGAACCTATGCTTCTGTATCTATCCGCTAGACCTTCACGTGCGCTTCTTCTGGTCCTGGCCGCCTACCAAAGTTGCAGTAGCTACTAAAGCTATACTACCCACAGCTAACTTGCCTATGGTAAGAATCGCTGTATAAAACGTTCACAAGGTCGCCGCAGCCACCATTTGACCCACTGTGACAACAAGCTGAGAAGAGCGATAGGTCTGATTCTATAGGGTAGAGCTTAGTAGAGCTTATATAAAGCGTATTAGAGAGTTATTTCTCTAATGCGCTAGATTATACGCTCTGGCTTCCTACATGAAGCTCCAGCGCTCGCGGGAGTGCGGCGCGCGCAACAGGTCATCTGGGAGCTTTGGTTCAGCGCCCAGCATAGCTATTTTGGGTGCGACACCCACACTTGTCCACGGTAACTCTTTCTCCAGAGTAGCTTGGAGTTCCTTATCCTTCCAGCTAGCAATGAATTCTCTACAATCGTTGGTAAAGGCGGTGTGCTTCGTCAGAATCATGAGGACATTCACACGGTCTCGTGACAGACCTTTCCCATCCGCTGATTTCCAAACGGCTTCGGTCGCACACAGAGCTTCCATGGGGACCTTAGCCAACCTAGTACTGGAACGAGCCTTTCGAGAAGTTGATAAAGAATCTCACAGCTTCGGGTGCACCGGAAACCGCTAGCTTGAGATGAGGTGAGGCCATTTCAGCGTTGATGTCTCCAAACTGAGGAAGCGAGTGGTTGAACTGTCGCAAACGCTTATCCTTGTTCTTCTTCAACAGATTGCTGAAACGAAGCCTCAGGGTGGCATTGATACTCTCCTCTGATATGCTAACAATCTCATCGTAACCTTGAATGTTGTTCGATGTAAGACGCGTCGATGCTGCCTGGGTTGCTTCATCATCGTAGATTTTCTTCGTGGCGTCATCATATTTGATCTTTCCGGTACTCTCATCAATGGTCTATCTAGGATCTGTTGATGGCGACATAATGGCAGTCTTGTTTGCGGTGAAGTCAAGGTATTGCCTATCAACGTGGTTTCTGGCGCCAAAGGCAAGGATGAGGTTAGAGGCGTGTGGGATCGCCTTGATGTTTTTATTATACAGTGTCGAGCACCCTAAGCCACTAGTTCACATTCTTTCTAACGTAGGTAAACCTCAGGCCAGGACGCACAATCCTCCACTACACTATTAGGCCGTGCATAATGCATAGAAGCTACGCGGTACACTGCATTGAACTCAAAGTGAGTTCCTCGGCGATGCCGTTTGTCTAGACTGAACGCCAGGGCTAGCGGAGTGACGTGTTCATCAAAAAATATGTGCTCACTGCGTTTCGTGATGTTATCCTAAGAGGTGAGTAAACTTTACTGATGCGCAACCAATCTTGTGCATGGCCGAGACCACAGGTCCTTGTCTAGAGCGGCCTAGCCCGACGCAGAGGCGGCCGCTAAGTCGTTCCAGGTGTAGGGTCTGCAAGGTCCCCACGCAGCGGCCCGCTTTTATACACAGTAGTGACTCGGCTCTTTTATCACGTTCCTTAAACTAATCATAAATACCTACTAGACAACAAGGTCTATAGCTAGCTTACTGGAGCAAAGAAGCTCATTGGAGCTAGTAGTGCGTTCGCATTGTAGCTAACGCACTTGGATGAGCGATAGCTTCTACAAGCAGACGACGAGCCGTTGCTTTCAGACCCTGTATGCCACCCTGCTGCTAAGCTAATAACTGGTGATTCCGACGATGTATTGCATTGGTGTATACTCTAGAACAGACGAGATCTCGGCTGAGTTCATGTGGGGCTTGCTTAATAAGTCATGCCGGGGCCCGGATCATGCAATGAATGGTGTTTAGCGAGATGAAAGTTATCTTAGTCTCTAAGAAGTGTAGGTAAGGGCATGTATTAATAGTCAAAAAATCATCCTCCCCATCCTGGGAGGAACTCATTTTACCTAAGGAACGCTAGCCTTTTCAACTGTCCCGTGCAAAGGCTCGATTGCTACGATGGCGCAAGTGAACTTCGACTGTGAGCTAATGCTTTAGCCATTACCAGAGAAAGCCCTCACAGACGCCGAACATTTTCACGTAGTTCAAGATGCACAAGCGCGGCCTATCTTCATTTGCACTGCGGCGAATGAGTCTGCTCTGATGATTGCACTGGACGAACTTGGCCATAACCAAGTAATCAACCTCTCGGCATGCCTGAAGCTTTCTGGGAAAGTGAAGGCCTTGGCAATAACTCAAGATTTCACCGACAACAGCAAGATTTACCTTGCAATCGCTACACAGTCGTATGATAACACCCCCAGTAACTTATACATTCTGAAGCCTTTCAACATCGGGGAAGTGCGATGGTGGGAAAAGCTTGATTGGACGTCCTTGATCTTCAGCCAAGTTGATAACTCCTTTTTAATTCATAGACTGCTTTTAGTGAGTATCACTATTATTTCTAAATCTTCTACTACTCTGACCAGGATGCAGGCCAGCCGTCTTGATAAAGATGCAAAATACTCCTTTCTAGCCGCTGAAAGATCTCTTCCAGGTGTGCCAAGGCACAACGTGTCGAGGATCAAAGTCGATAACGCTGGTTCACAGTGGCAATGGGAGGAAAACAAATTGACCTTGCCATTCGACGTCTCTAAGTTTGATGATCTGTTTGTTGCATCAAGCCCCATTAGCTCTGGGATTGTGTTTTTGGACAGAACGCAGGGCAAGCCGTCCGTTACTTTTACAGACTTGCGAGACACTGGCGAGGTCTCGCTCCATTTCAATCTGCCCATCCTGCCGAATCCCACGTCCATTGCCATGTTGAATAACCGTGACGGCGCCAGCAACGTACTCATTGCGGGAGATGGAGGCATCTCACACGTACCGGCGCAAGACTGGGTTGCATCGGTTCCACTGGGTACCACAAAACCACCGACATTTAAAGACGCTGCATTCCAAGGCGCCCATGAGCTGCGTGTGGCCCAAAGCGGCAAGTCTGCCACCGTGTGGGCTATCAACGGCAGCGGACATGTAGTTGGACAGTCTTCCGAGCTTCAACAAAGGCCATTTGAAGACGAGATTGATGACCTGATCCCTACAGGTGTGGCGGTACCCCTGTTTCCTACCAATGATGCTATCCGTCACTTTGACGCTATCCTGAACCCCGTAACCAGAAGCCAACAACTATTTGCACTCAAGACAGGCGGCTCCGTAACCGTTTTGAACCAACCAGGGGATTCGAAACTGTGGACTAGCGCAGACATGAAGATCCCCGATCCGGAAGATATCAAGGATGTGAACACGTATACCTGCCACGTCCACTGTGTTAACGCCCAAGGCGCTCCTTTGGCGAACAGCAATGTTGAAGTTTCAACATCAAGCGAGATTCGAGGCGCCATCAACGGCGAGATCGTGTACTTATCACAGACCTACAAAGCTGCCCAGACGGACGAGGGAGGCAATCTGACCATCATTCTGCCGGCGAACGATCTAACAGCACCCACTGTGGCGGTTCGAGGCACTAATCTAGCTGAGACATCATTCCATCCGACCGAAAAAGCAATTGAAAAGCTTGCTGCTAGTGCAAAGAACGGTACGATGAAGGACGCGCGTGGAAAGGATGGCAAGGTCTTGTTCCCCAACATCAACCAGGAAGCCACGCAGACCATTACCAAGCTTCATGACGTGTACAAGGGCCAGCAAAAGCAATCAAATAGCAACTCCGCTGCGTTGAACATGTCAAATTTACACGACTTACATAGCTCGGCTGTCGGAAGTGACTGGTCATTCTGGCACGGCCTAGTCTCAGGCATTGAAACGTTCTTGGGCGTCACATACGAGGCTGGTATGGTGTTTGTTCGCACTGCTAAGAAAGTCTGGCAGTTCATTGTCAATACCGCCGAACAGGCTTTAAAGGCCATCTCAGGAGCTCTTGAATGGATTGGTGCCAAGATTGAGGAGGCGGTGGTTTGGCTAGCGGAGCAGCTTGACTGGGAGAGCATTTTGGACGTTCAGTTATTCGTGAAGGAGCTCGTATACACTGGACTGGGCTGTGCTCAGGATCTTCTGGTCATGGGAGAGAACAAGATCAACGAATGGCTTACCAATGCCGAAAACGAGGTCGCCAAGTGGCATACTCCTCCTCAGTTACCAAACTCAGTTGCCAAAGCGAAGCTCCAAACCGATAAGGACAAGGACAAAGATAAGCGCGAGCTCATGAACAATCCTCTCTGCAAGTGGTCTGAGTCGAAGCTGCAAGACAAGCAGGTTCGAAAGTCCATGGGAGATAATGAGGTGAAGGAAGAGGAGACTACAATCGAGGATGTATTCAAAACTTTCTTTGAAAAGGTGTTGAAGCCACTCTAGGAGACCTTGAAAGATACTGTCGGCCACATCTGGGACGACCTCAAAACCCTCTTCGATAAGAATTCGTCCATGTCCGTCATTGACGTCTTCAAGAACATCGGAGTGGATCTAATACTCGGCATTATTCGAGCCATGCGCGCGGGAATTACCGGTGTTATCGAAGTTATCATAGAGGTTCTGAAATGGATCCGGTCAGTGCTGGATGAGAAGATCAACATCTGGGTTGTAACCAAAGTGTACAAGAAGATGAGCGGGGGAAAAGATCTTACCACTCTTGATCTAGCAACTCTAGTCTTCGCGGTCCCAGTATCTTGGCTAATCAAGGAATTTATTGGGAAAAAGCCTCGGGAGATACTCATATTCGCTAGTCTACTTACGGAGCTCAAGTCGTCCAAATCAACCGTAACAAAGTCTTCCAAGTTCGCAGGAGCGAATTCAGCCCAATTAATGTCTACCACTTCCTTTAATATGATGAGCATGAAGCAAGCTCAAATCCCCGTTGGCAAGGCCCAGTCTCCGTCTGCAGGGAAGGAGCACCCAGCCGACACGATCAAGAAAAAGATTGATACCAACACAAACTTCGGGAAGCTCGTTAGGCTGTACCGGAAGGGCATGATGATAGTAGCCTGGGGTATGGCCGTGTGGACTCCGATAGACTGTATCTACACGGGGATCTGCTGGCCGACTGCGCTGAACCCGGTTGGATTCCCAGGGGATTATGGAGCAGCTGTTTGGATGCGATTCAAGCCTATTGTCTCGTTTACAGCCTGGACGCTCTCGACGCTGGGGTCAATGCCCCTTGCCAAGACGAACAAGAGGCGCAGACCTAAGGCAGTGGTCTGCCGGTGGGCGCTCTGGGGTGGCGTATCCTACGCCGACTTTATGAAGCTGCGCATGCCCGAGAACATGAAGCCTCCGTAGGCCGGTCTGATTGGCCTCGTGGACATGTCGTTTTACGTATTTATTCTAGTCACCGAAAAATCTGGCGAGGAGTCTGACTCCCTCTTGGAAATTCGGCAGCGGCTGGTAGAAGATGGATGGGCGATAGGAAGTTGGTACAATTGTAATACTAAGGCAGGAGAGCCTTGGGGGCTTGGTCTTACAATCGCGGCTGGATCGGTCTTGAGTATTGGTAACATTGTCAAGGCTATCGAGCACTACAAGTATTGGTCAGAGCATGGCGATGATGAAGATTATCAGCCGCCTACATGGGCCAATTCTCTGTCGGGCTCACTGTTCTAATTCCTCCATAGTTTCACGAGCGTAACAGCGTAGTCGATCATCTTTTGCTTCAAGATCTCACCGTTTTTGTCACTAGGAACCAGCTCCTTGGTTATGCGTGTAGCATGCATGGCGATAGCGCCTTCACTCAACATAGCCGTAAGTTTCTAACGCTCTACAACCTGAGCTTGAACTAAATGTAACACAGACCATCAAGGAGCGTTTTGTTCATGATCCAAAAGTCAATCCTCCAGCGGTCGACGAGACGGCCATGAGGTCAGAGTGGGTGTCTTCTTACAAGGGTCCTCATGATGGGTATGGCGTTGCTTTAACTGTACCTTTGGCTTCATATGACGATAAGGAATGGACTATTAGTGATCACTGGGCATGCATACGACTTCTTCTACCTGACAGAGGTGCTGCTAGATTTGAAGCTATCCGCTGGACCAGGTTACCTCAATGTCAACGACCTTGAGGTGGGCTACCATGCTCATTTGATGATCATGCACGATTCGTGCTCCTGGCATCGTTCAGGGTTTCACGTCGTCAAGCGCTTTTTCAGGGTTGGCAGCGCTTGAGAAACATGCGCTACGTTTTTCAGTGGCGGCCACGTCATTAGAGGACGGCGGGCTAGTATAGACGGTGGGATGACTCGCAAGATAGCTAAGTTAGTCGTGACATGTTTAAGAAATAAGCCTGCTATTGGTGCCTTCGAGATACACACGTGCCTAAGAAAGTCTGTACATGTATTTGTCTCCGCTTTACATCACGTGGTATGGCAAAGCGCCCCGCGCGCTAACACGCGCTAAATGCTGTCAGTAAAGGAATTCCGAGCCGCCACTTTATTAAGATAATGTTAACACCAGTTAATCCTACACGCGACGAGCTTTCGATTGATATTCTTTCTGGCAATTTGGGGTAGAGGCTTGACCTAATTTGGCGTTCCGATCCCTGTAGGATCTGCAGTATATAAGCCTCCCACCCTGTTTTTTTAAATCACTCTTCACATTCCTCACCAAAGCTTATAGTCCGGGAAAGAATCTACCGAGCAACTTATAGCGTCTGTCATCATGACCACGAACCACAATCATATTGGTTATCAAGCCCGGATTGTCTTCGTTCAGAGTCTGCTGCGCAAAGAATTCGGCGTCGAAGTAAGCCAAATGTACTCTGGCACTAGTAGCGGCAATAATTCGTGTGCGCTTTAGGTAATTAAGCCAAAACCATCAAAGGCGCTCACCGCTATTAGTGCCGGCCCGGCCAAGGGTCTGGTTTCAATGGCGTCCGCTGCTAACTTTACAACGCACCCTAGTCGGATGCCGAAGTCACTCCCATCCAATACGAACCCGACTTTCCGTTTAGATATAATAATTTTGCCTATCGTATCACACTCCGTACACCCATCACTCCAGATCAGGTAAGGAAAGACGATGTAGCTCACCGGCCTGGCTGTGTCGCAGTTCCCGAGGGCACCGAGAAACTCATAGTGCGCCTTGCAAATTCCGATGCTGAAGGAATGCACCGTGAGACGCGGGTTGAAAATGAAGTGGCCATCATCAGTCTCGCCGCCGCAGCGTTTAAGGACTTCCAGCCGCATGTGGTTCCGTCTATATATGCCTGGGGCAGTGCGGCAGCCAAGTCTACGTTTGGTTGGACCATTCAAGAGCTGATACCTGGCACTTCTTTGGATGAAGTATTTCCATCAATGGAACTTCAGCAGAAGAAGGAAATGTTTGCGCAGATGGCTAAATTGCTTAAAGCCTTGCAGGATTACCAACTCCCTGAAACTATAACCGCATTTGGAGGTGTGACCTTTGATGAGAATGGCAGAATCGTAAGCGCGGCCATGCCTACTGTTGGAAAAGGACCATGGCCATCATATGAAGCTTCCTTTAAAGGTCGAATAGAAGAGGCATTCCGGAAAGCGGACGAAAATCCTCACATTCAAGGATGGCGTGGCAAAGGTATCAGAGACAGATTAGACGCATTTGTTGAGTGTGGACTCAGCTCAATTTGAATCACTCGAGACAAAGCAAGAAAAACCGATCGTACATGCCGACTTTAGTAAGTCCTCCTTTCCAAGCGTTGTCTCCTGATCTTTCTTCCTCGTACATGCTACCGAGTTAACTCTTCTTTCTTCGCACAGACCCCAGTAACCTTATTTTCGATCCCTCGACCTTTCGGATCACTGGATTGATTGATTGCGACTTTTCCAGTATTATGCACCCTTCTTACGAATTCATTCGGTCTTTTACCGGTGCCGGCGGCCAATTTCGAGGCTGGTGTGGTGAGGAAGGGGGTGAGCAAGCGGCACTGAGCGAAGCTAGGCTGCACGGTTTTCCTTCACCTCTCCCACAATCTACTGAGGATGGAGTAAATTGGGAAGTCGCGAGAGCCTTAGATGAGGAGCTAGAGAAGTTAGATGTCAAGAGGCCAAAGACGATAAAGGGAATCGAAAAGATAGCGGATGTTGACACTGTACTCCGCACTATCTTCCCCTGGCGTCTCAGCAATCCTGAAATCTTGCGACGACAGTCAGAGGAAGTGATCATCAAATGCAGGCGTGAGAATGAGGAGCAACATGAGAGGTTACTTGAGTACTTAGGATTCTAGTGAGCTACGTCACTACCTGTGACCTTGGCGTCCTCGAGCTTTCTTATAGAATGGATGACGTAGCTCTCTCATAATTCCAATACATGAATAGCCATCATCTACCTTAAGGGTTCTGACGTGTGAAAATCCTGAGGGATCATGATACTCCAAACCTTGCGAACCTAGATTCTTGAGAATGCATGGGAGATCAATAGTCAGCTTGGATGGTAATCATACATGTTCGCCTACGCCTGGGGGTGAAGCCCCGCGAGGGGCAAGATTCCTTACAATGTCGTAGCTAGATCATTAAAATGGTATTATCTAGATAAAATCTGGAACCCTTGGCGTTTTCTTAGAGCAACTGAGGGGTATCATAACATCAAAAATAAGAACTATGCAAAGCACCCTTTGCAGACTAATAAAAAGGCGTGAAAAGGATAGCTACTAGTACTTGATCCGCAAACTAATAATCGATAACGCTACGAGTTATATAGACTAAGCGAATATAGCTATAGCGGAGTAGTATATATAAATTATAAGATACTTAATTATCTCCTTATCCTAACGAAATTAATATAATATAACGGCTCCTTTACAAGAGGTTAGGGCGTAGGTAGCTGCCTCTCTAAGAGCTATAGTTCTTAGAGAGTTAAGCCTACTACCTACGCGCTTCTCTATATAAAAGCCAGCTTCTATACTAAGATATTAAATATATAATATCTAACTCTTCTATATCTTTCTATACAAAGTTAATTCTACTATAGCTATATCTCTAGGTAAGTATACCTAAATAGTAAATATAAAGCTAATTAAAATAGTACCCTATATTTCTTCTATCGCTAGAGAGGCTTTATATAAGAGTATAGAGTATATAAGGATAATAGGTGTAATAGGGCTATTCTACTAGGCTAACTAGTAGTCGCTTTATAATAATATCGCTACCGATATCCTTTAAATATATTAGAAAGTCTAAAAGATTAATAAGCTATTTAGCTAGCTAAGTAAAGAAAAACTAATACTAGTCTACTAGCTAGTATAGAGGCTTATAGACTTCTACTACCTTAATATTAAGCTTAGAGTATTATACTTTTAAAAGAATATAACTATAAATAAAATAAGAAGAGAGAATATAGCGTAGATATACTATATCTTTCGTAGGGTGAAGATTAGTAGTCTACCTCCCTACTTAGGATAATAGCGCATCCCTCTATAGGTAAGGATAGGGTACCTTACGAAGGTAAAGGGGGCGTTAGAATAGCTATATACTTAAATTAATAAAAATATTCACACTGAAAAGTATATGTTACCACCCAGAAAAAATAAAGAATAATAAGAAAATGACCTTTGTCAATGGTTCAGAACCATTATAGCGACGCGGGCCCTGGAACCCTTACATCTTCTCACTTACGTCCGTCGCCCTATAGAGCGCCGTTCTACCGTTAGTATCACGGCCGCTATGTATATAGTACTAATATCCCGCTGGTTCATCGCTTCTCATGTCTAATAAGGCATCAAGTTGGAACTAGACGAGTATCTCTAATTTCTGGAGTAAATTTATCCACAATTGACCGGAATGCCTTCTGATATAAAATACAAGCGAGTGGCCACCCTCACCTACTTTAGACGACTTGCAACTTAAGGCACTCTACAAAGCACAAAGATGCTATAACAAATAGATTGCTCCTATATTAGCCCACGCCTTATGCATCTTTCCAGCATGTACGAGAGCTACTGCCAGTCTCACCGCAGCATCGGGAGCGCTTCTGCCCACTGGCGCGCGCGCATTGCTCTTACGCGTCATCGACTCGTCTTTTAGCTACCAATTCCTCCCTCAGCCTTTGCCAATGTCCCTTGCTTTTAGATCGGCTTCACCCATCTTCATCGGCGAGCACAAACCATAGCGCTTTGTTGACAACTGGTGCGTGTGCCAGACAAAGTCAATATCCTGTGTTAGCGACAGCGAGCTGCCCAGGTATTTAGCATTAAAATAAATAAAATTTTGTAGTAGCTGATAGAAATCCTTAAAATCTTTAAGCGTACAGACTGTGTAGCTAGCCGATGCTGTGCAACTTGTGAACAAACTTGAGTTGCTAATAGAGAGCGGCGATAAAGTCAAAGGTCGGCAGAGGGAGGGAGGACAGAAGTGCCGTTCGAACCTCCCCGTTCTTAAACTCACCAAGAAGCTCTACTGAAAGGAGCAGTTGGTTCATGGCGACTGCATCCTCCGCGGGTGTGTTGAATCCGACCCTTTTGAACAGCCAAGGTCAGGGATATCTATACGACTCTTAGATTAAGATACTAGTATATGGGTAAGTATAATAGAATAATCCTTAGGTAGACTAGGATATAATAGGTAAACTACGTGACTCGTCCACCCATCATTTATTGGTTTGCGAATGAATGATTCTCCTTTTCACGCATTTTTATTGATCTGTAAAGGGTGCTTTGCATGGTTTTACTTTTTACTTTCATGATACCCCTAAATTGCTTAAGAAAACGCTATACATCCTCGCTCCGTGTCTTAAAGCGGACGATAATACTTAGTCAATGGATCCAGCCCTGACGCTAAGGACACAATTCCCTATATAATTTTATGGATGTTGACGATACTACTGGCTCACGAGGTATAGAAAAATCAATTATAGGGCTCGAACCGACTTCTTCTATGCTTTGATATCCCGTACTCTCCTTAAATCGCTGTCGGAGGTATAAAAGCCTGTTTATAATCACGTTACCGACGTATTAGAGCGTATATTTAGATCGAATCCACCATTTTTATAGGTTGATAGTAAGGAAGCCCTGATAGAGTCCTTCGTCCTAATGCTGTAAGTGCATGCGCGTTGATAACAAATTGGTTACCTTATTGCCTTTTTAAGGCGTGGCCTGCTCTCTTATCTGCACTCTTTATATGTATCCGATAACGCACGTTAGAAATTAGTGCTACAGCCACCTTCCCTATTCGGGATCACCAGTTATATATACTCATCGCTAACCGCGTGTCTTAGTACATACTCTCTATAGGGACTAAATTCCTTGGCCACACCATTAAGATCGGCACCGGTAAGCGCCTTCCCATGCGTGTCAAAGAACTCGTCAATTTGATACTTTGCTGTGCCTCGAAGTCTTTCCTCGCAAACGAGATATGACCATGGGTATATACAAAAGTATTGTTCTGCTAGTCTCTTCAAAGAACTCTCAGACGCATATCACAGATGTCACAGATATCATTCGCCTCAAGATACCATCAGAGAGTAATACCTCCTGAGCTAGATCTAAGAGACTAATAGCTTCGTCTTTGGGTACTACATGGTAAAGATACCAAATTCGAAAACGATCTGATATGCAGCCAAATCATGCTGAGAATAGAACAACCGTCAACTGCGGTTTTGCGGCCCTTTAGTGAGAAGAAAGTCTTAAACGGCATTGTTGAGGCCATTTTGGAGGCTTTTATACGTAGGCGTTTATGATATATCCTGTGATGGGAATAGCAAATGAGCAATCACGTATGACGAAGGCTTAGCACTGACAATAGTTTTCTAGAGTAGCTGCGTTGCCCTTAGCTAATACAATCCCTCTCTTTACTTCCTCTCCTTCTTTTCACTTGTTGTTTTCTAGTTACCACAGATCAGGCTGAAGCCGCTCTCTCTTTTGCGACTCAATTCAGCCGGCGTTAGCTTCGGACGATAGAATAAACGATACCCCGCAGTTATACAAGGATTGGCGCATTCGACCCCTCCTTTAACGTGGCTACTCCGGTTATAGTACTTACTGCTAGGGTGCTATTGCTATCCTTTATGAACAAGGGTTAAATCACCGATGTACATCCGAAGAGATTTAGATAGCTGATGAAGCTCGTCCCAATGTATTTCTTAGAAGTAAACCGTACCGACTAAGAGTCAAGAACTACATTCAGCAGCACTTGGTCAATAAGACTCAGAAAAGGAAAGTTATCCAAGTGACAGAGAATTCAGACTAGCTAGAGATGAAAGCATCAACGTTACCACAATCGCAGGACACAGCTGGTAGAAACACTGAAGAAATCTGGTTGTGGAATAATGTCCTTCTTCCGGCTACGGAGCGGTGCGTCCACAACCTCTTCTCCGACCTTGCCACAATCCAACCTGAAGCGCCAGCTGTCTGCGCGTGGGATGGCGAAATGACATTCCGCGAGCTGGATGAGCGGGCGACTCGGCTGGCTGGTCAACTCGTCGAACTAGGTGTCGGGCCTGAAGCCAGTGTACCACTCTGCTTTGAGAAGTCGATGTGGATGGTAGTAGCCATGCTGGCGGTGCTCAAGGCCGGCGGAGCGTTTGTACCTCTAGACCCAGACCACCCGCGAAGCCGTCATGAGGAGATCTTTAGACAAACCAAAGCCCAGGTGGTTCTCGCATCAGAGAATTTCTTGGAGCTTCGCTCGGCGCTTTGGGTGAGTCTAGGCCGCACCGTGGTCGCAGTGAAGGCAGCGTCCACTGATCAGCTGACTTGCCAAACTGGCGGAGCGCTTCCGACTGTGCATTCCCGCAACGCCACCTACGTCATCTTCACGTCAGGAAGCACGGGGACCCCCAAGGGTGTCGTGCTGGAGCATCGCGCGGTCTCGACGAGTTGTTTGGCCCAAGGAAGCGCCCTAGGGTTCTCGTCATCCACACGAGCTTTGCAATTTGCTGCCTACGCATCTAATATCTGTATTACCGAAATCTTTACTACGCTTCTCTTCGGCGGCTGCATATGTATCCCAAGCGAGGACGAGAGGCGTAACAGTCTAGTCAGTGCTATTAATACGTTGGGTGTTAACTGGGCAAGCCTAACCCCCTCAGTTGCGCGGCTTCTTGATCCTGCGTCGGTCTCATCTTTGAAGATACTGAAACTTGGCGGTGAACAGGTCAACAGCGCCGACTGGGAAAGATGGTATGGGAAAGTTTCAGTGCGAATTGGTTATGGGCTTACAGAATGTTGCGTCACTTGTTGCGTCTTTTCGTGGGGGCAAAAGTTCAGGGCAGGACTGATTGGGAAGCCCATTGGATCAGTCGGCTGGGTGGTGGATCCAGACGACCACAACCGGCTCGCATCCCTAGGATCAGTAGGAGAGCTTCTTATAGAAGGACCCATCCTTGCGCGCGGTTATCTTGGCGCCCCTGAGAAGACAGCAGCCGCTTTCATCGACAATCCTCCTTGGCTAGCTAAAGGCGGCGCAGGCTACCCCGGGCGAAGTGGTAGGCTGTACAAGACAGGCGACCTAGTCCGATATGACTCTAATGGCAGCCTCATCAACATCGGTCGAAAAGACAGCCAAGTTAAGATCCGCGGCCAGCGCGTCGAGCTTGGAGAGATCGAGTACCACATCCAGGAATGCATTCCAGAAGCACAGCATGTGGTGGCCGAGGTGGTCTATCCTTTGGGGGAGAAGGAAAGGGCTATGCTCGTGGCTTTCGTGCACATAGCAGGTGAGCCAGTGGAGGAACAGCCAACCCACGGTGTGATTGGACATAATATGCAAGCGCAAGTGATGGTTTCTGTTGGGGTCGAAGAGCGGCTGGCGGAGCGCCTACCAGCACACATGGTGCCTACGGTCTTCTTCGCCCTCAAGGAGTATCCCATGACAACGTCCGGCAAGACAGACAGAAAGACACTACGTAATATCGGTGCGTCGTTCTCAGCCCAGCAGTTGGCGGAGCTGCGGACACAGAGCCAGGGACTGAGGCGGCAGCCGTCGACTGAGACAGAGAAGACGCTGCAGCAGCTGTGGGCGCGGGTGCTAGGCATTCAGCCAGCAGAGAGTATCTGGTTGAACGACGACTTCTTCCAACTGGGCGGCGACTCGATAGCAGCGATGAAGCTGGTCGGCGAAGCGCGCAAGGAAGGGCTTCGACTGACGGCTGCAAATGTTTTCCATACTCCACAGCTGGGCCACTTGGCTAACCACGCCGTCCGCCCGCAGAACATCACTATGAGCACAATCCCTCATGTCGATCGATCTGGACCGATCGCTCAATCGTTCGCCCAAGGCCGGCTTTGGTTCCTAGAAGAGTTGCATCCAGGCTTAGATTGGTATCTCATGCCCTCTGCAGTGCGTATTCGAGGTCTTCTCCAACTTGATGCGCTTAAAGCCACGCTACAGGCAATAGAGTATCGACACGAAACGCTGCGTACAACATTTTCTACGAGCGAAGGTAAAAGCATGCAGGAAGTTCATCCTTTTCGTGCGCGGGAATTGAAAATTATTGATTTTCACTCATATGATAACCATGATCTTTTGGATGCATTGCAACGAGATCAATCAACGCCTTTCGATCTGCGAAACGAGCCCGGATGGAGAGTGACCATCTATCGACTCGACAAAAACGACTATGTGCTATCCATTGTCATGCATCATATCATATCTGACGGCTGGTCTATGCATATCCTGCGGAGAGAGTTGACTGCCCTATACTCTGCCTCGATCCGGGGCCTCGATCCGATCTTCCGCCTGCCGCCTTTATCCATCCAGTACCGCGACTTTTCTCTTTGGCAAACACAGCAAGATCAGATTGAAGAACACCAACGGCAGCTTGACTATTGGGTCACAGAACTACAAATGAGCCGACCAGCAGAATTCTTGTCTGATAAGCCTCGACCCGTTGCCTTATCTGGTAAAGCGGGCACACATCAACTTAACATCAGCGGTCAGCTATACGACGGGCTATGGAAATTCTGCAAAGCACGCGGAGTAACCTTATTCGTAGTTTTGCTCGCTGCTTTCAGGTCTGCACACTATCACTTTACTGGCCAAGACGACGCAACGATTGGTGCTCCTAATGCAAACCGAGACCGATGGGAACTTAACGATATAATCGGTTTCTTTGTTAATATACAGTGTCTCCGAATCAAGATCGGCGATAAGACTTTTGAAGACCTAGTGCAGCATGTTTACACGGTAGTAGTTGCTTCGCTTGCCAACCAAGATGTCCCCTTCGAAAGTATCGTCTCTAAACTGCAAAGAGACAGAGATCTATCCCGCCACCCTCTTGTACAAATTGTGCTTGCCGTTCATTCGCAGGAAGGCCCAAGAAAACTGGTGCTGGAAGGTGTAGAAACAGAGGCCGTACAGGGCTCACTAACCTCACGGTTTGACCTTGAGCTCCATTTCTCGCAGGAGGAGCATAGTATACAAGGCCATATACTTTTCTCAAAAGATCTTTACTGTACGAAGACTATAACCTCCCTAGCATCTGTATTCCAGAGCATTCTTGACAGGTGTCTCGATGAGCCGAAGATGAAGGTCGCGTCCATACCATTGTTAACCCATGAGACCTATACTCAGCTCGAGCAGATGGGCCTTCTTGACCCGAAAGAAACAGTGTATCCTCGGGAATCAAGCATCGTCGATCTCTTCCGCCAGCAGGCTGCTGATCATCCCTCCAGGACTGCAGTCAAAGACTCCTCGACTGAGTTGACCTATACTCAGTTGGACACGCTATCCGACAGGCTTGCACGATGCCTGTCAACAAGATCATTCATTGCTGAAAACTTAGTTGGTATCATTGCAGATCGCAGCTGCCAGACAGTCGTGGCTTTGCTGGGTATTCTCAAAGCTGGTTTAGCATATTTGCCATTCGACGTTAAGATCCCAGAGGCGCGAATGAAGGCTGTTCTTTCGTCTATCAAAGGACCGATGCTAGTCTTATTAGGAGACGGTATCCAGCCCCCCAACCTTGATCTTGATGATGTCGAGTTCTTAAGCATCGTAGAAGCCCTGAATAGGACTGGTGAACAATACATTACTGAAGATTCAACTTTGGCAGCATGGCCTTCAGCTACCAGCCTTGCGTATGTCATGTTCACTTCGGGCTCCACCAGTCAGCCAAAGGGAGTCATGGTCGAACATCGTGGGATCGTGCGACTAGTCAAGGATGGAAACCTTACACGGCTCTTGCCGCCCTCTGTGGTCATGGCTCACATTGCAAACCTAGCATTCGACGCCTCTACATGGGAGATATACGTCGCGCTTCTGAATGGTGGCACCTTGGTTTGTATCGACTACATGACAGTCCTAGATTACCGCAGTTTGGGGCACGTCTTCGTAAGCGAAAAGGTACAGATCGCCATGTTCACACCAGCTCTACTAAAGCAGTGCTTGCTCGCATCACCATCTACAATTGGCGTATTAGATACCATTTATGTTGGCGCAGACCGAGCTGACCCGCACGACATGGTCGCTGCGCGGAAACTTGGTGCTACGAAAGTGATAAATGCATATGGTCCGACCGAGAATTGTGTCATAAGCACACTACACATCGTCAATAAAGACGAGGAATTCCCAAATGGCGTGCCTATCGGCTGGGCTATCAACAACTCGGGCGCCTATGTTATGCATGAAGGGCAGCGGCTCGTCCCGCTCGGGGTCATCGGAGAGCTCGTCGTTACCGGAGACGGCCTAGCAAGAGGTTATACGGATCCTGAGCGCGACATCGACCGCTTCGTTACCGTCACAGTTAGAGATAAGACAATGAGAGCTTACAGAACGGGTGACTATGTCCGCTACCGACCTACGGATGGCCAGCTAGAGTTCTTCGGTCGAATCGATGGACAGGTCAAGATCCGAAGCCATCGTGTGGAGCTAGGCGAGATCGAGAGTGTCCTTCGCAGCCACCGATCCGTGCACGACGCAATTGTAGTATCAAAACGGACAGGTGATAACGATCTGCAACTCTTTGGCTACATCACACTTGAGGAAAGGCTGGCAATTTCCGGACTTGGCTCTATATTCCATCGATATCAAACCGAGAATGGGAAAGGCAGAGTAAAGTCTCAATTCCCTACTGATCATGCAGGCCGGCCGCAGCATAATTTTAGCAGCAAGTCATTCCGACAGCAGTATGTCAAAGAAGTCCAGCACCAACTCGAAGAGATTCTGCGAGCTCAGCTGCCTGGATACATGATTCCTCAGTCGGTCCATGTCCTGGACACCTTCCCTGTCAATCAAAATGGCAAGGTAGACCGTCGGGAGCTCGCGCATAGAATAGAAACTAAAGTTACCAACCAAGGACCGAAGTGGCAGCCATCGACGGAAATTGAAAAAGTATTACAGAAATCATGGGCGCGGGTGCTCGATATCGACCCGCACAGCATCGTGCCGGACGACTGCTTCTTCCGGATGGGCGGCGACTCGATCGCGGTGATGAAACTAGTGGCCGAGGCACGCAAGGAAGGCGTCCAGCTCACAGTTGCTAATATATTCCAGCATCCCAAGCTTGTAGATCAAATTGGGTTGAGTAAAATCCAGACTGGCATTACAGTAGAAAACATAGTGCCTTTCTCCTTACTGGGCTCTGATGTAGACGTAGCCCATGTTCGCGCGGAAGTAGCTGCCAGCTGTAGTGTTGATGCGAGCCTCGTCGAGGACATCTACCCGTGCTCGCCTCTGCAGGAGGGCCTAATGTCGCTAACGTCGAAACGAGCAGGTGACTACATTATGCAGAGTGTGCTGGAGCTACGAGCTGACATAAATGAGGATGCTTTTCAGGCTACTTGGAAGCAGGTCGTCCAGTCCATACCCATCCTGCGCACGCGAATCGTGCAACACAGCACGCTCGGTCTGTTGCAGACTGTTGTTATGGAAAATAGTGAATGGGTTTATGTAGAAGGGCTGGAGGACTATCTCAAACAGGATCAGTTGACATCAATGGACCTTGGTGACCCGCTCACACGATATGCTCTTGTGAAGAGCCGACAGCAAGGCAAGGCGTGGTTTGTGTGGACAATCCATCATGCCCTGTACGATGGCTGGTCGTTGCCTTTTATCTTGAGCGCGGTCAGAACACTATACAACGGCACCTTTCCGGAGAAGCGGCCTAGCCTTAACGTATTTATCAAGTACATCGGTGAGATGGACCAAGATGCTGCTGTTGCGTACTGGCAGGCCATACTGGCTGACTGCGAGGCAACAATTTTCCCGTCACTACCTTCAACGGTGCAACAGCCGGTTGCAGACACGACGATCAAGTACCAATGCCCACTGCTTCCCAAAGCAGCCTCTGACATAACAACGTCGTCGCTCGTCCGCGCCGCTTGGGCCATTATCGCTAGTCGCTACACTAACTCGGTCGATGTTGTATTCGGTGTGACGGTGACAGGCCGGAATGCACCGGTCGTTGGTATCGAGACCATAGTCGGGCCAACCATTGCAACCGTGCCGGTGCGGGTGCGTCTACGGCAGGACTGGAAGGTATCGGAGTTTCTTCAAACGGTGCAGCAGCAGGCAACCGAGATGATCCCGTTCGAACAGACGGGCCTGCAGCGAATCGCCAAGATGGGACCAAATGCTCAGCACGTCTGCGGCTTTCAGACGCTGCTGGTGGTGCAGCCCGCAGATGATAGAATCCAAGGTGATGAAGTGTTTGGAACGTGGAGAACCGGCCCTGAGCTGCAGGGCTTTACAGCGTATGCGCTAACGGTGCAGTGCACGCTAGCCCCGGAGGGCGTCCAGATTACGGCCAGCTTCGATGCGCGGGTGATAGAGCGGTGGCAAGTTGAGAGGATGCTTCGTCAGTTTAGCTTCATCATGCAGCAACTAACTAGAGCGGACTCGCGGACGACAGTTGCGGACATCGACACGCTCACTATCGAGGATAAAGAAGAGCTATGGAGATGGAACCGCGAGACGCCGCCAGCAGTTGAGCAGTGCGTTCACGACTTGTTCGCCGAGCAAGTAATAGTACGGCCCAAAGCGCTAGCTATCTGCGCGTGGGACGGCGAGATATCATATAGCGAGCTAGACGAGCTATCGAACAGACTAGCAGGTCAACTAGCTAACCTAGGGGTTCAGGCTGAAGTGATCGTGCCGCTATGCTTCGAGAAATCGATGTGGATGGTGGTAGCTATGCTGGCCGTACTCAAGGCCGGCGCGGCGTTCGTACCACTGGACCCAGAGTACCCAAGCCGGCATAAGGAGATATTCAAGCAGACGAAAGCCCGAATTGTACTTACATCGGCGCAATACGCAATGCTTTGTAGACGCGATGGTCGTACCGTTGTGACGGTCCACAGGGCATCCATCAGTAAATTTTCGGCCAACAGCGAGCAGGTTCAGGCAAGGGCACAGCCAAGTAGTGCGGCGTATGTTATATTCACGTCAGGGAGTACTGGGGTACCGAAGGGTGTTGCCCTTGAACACAAGGCTGTCTCGACGAGCTGCCTAGCCCATGGAAACATGTTTGGGGTTACGCCTAGCACACGAGCTCTCCAGTTTGCGGCTTACACGTTCGACGCCTGCATTGCTGAGATCATTACGATACTAGTGCATGGAGGGTGTGTGTGCGTGCCCTCGGAGAGTGAACGACGCGATCATCTAGCCGACGTTATCAATACCATGCATATAGACTATGCAATATTGACTCCATCTGTGAGTCGCTTGCTCGACCCTGGGGCGACTCCTTCACTCAAAACTTTGATCCTGGCCGGAGAGCTGGGGCGAAACGAAGACTGGAAGAAATGGACCACCTGCGCTCGATTGTATAATGGATATGGACCTACCGAATGTTGCATCTGTAGTAACGCGTATTATAGTGATGGTAGGTTCGAACCTGGAGTGATAGGAAAGGGCATAGCCTCTGTGAGTTGGGTGGTGGACCCCAATGACCATACCAGGCTGGCGCCGCTGGGCTGCATCGGTGAACTGCTGGTAGAGGGGCCGATCCTGGCGCGCGGCTACCTCAACGACGCGGAGAAAACAGCAGCAGTCTTCATCAACGATCCTGGCTGGCTGGTCGGGGGTAGTAGCGAATATTCAGGAAGACAGGGCCGACTATATAAAACAGGAGATCTAGTGCGCTACGATGCGGATGGCAACCTGGTGTACGTGGGCCGCAAGGATGGGCAGGTTAAGGTGCGCGGGCAGCGCGTGGAGCCTGGGGAGATCGAGCACCAGCTCCACGAGTGCATGCCCACGGTCACACATGTGGCTGTCGAGGTGATCTTGTCGGCAGGAGCAGGAGAGCAAGACAAAGCGATGGTAGCAGCCTTCCTGCAGCTGGACGACGAGGCACGCAACGTGCTGCTGCCTGCAGGCCAACCAGTCGAGGACGACGACTCCCCAGCACAAGTAATCTTTCCGGTCGAAGCAGACAGGAAGCTGGTGGAGCGAGTGCCTAGCTATATGGTGCCCCAGGTGTATTTTGCGGTAGTGCGGCTCCCGATGACGACGTCCGGTAAGACGGACAGGCGACGGCTGCGCGAGATAGGCGCGTCGTTCTCAGCACAAAGGCTAGCTGCGCGACGGATGCAGTGGGTGCGGCATCAGGGATCGAAGCGACAGCCGTCGACGGAGGCAGAGAAGGCGCTGCAGCAGCTGTGGGCGCAGGTGCTGAACATCGACATGGTGAGCATTGGGATGGACGACAGCTTCTTCCAGCTGGGCGGCGACTCCATCACAGCCATGCAGATATCTTCGAGTGCACGTTCGCTGCAAATCCCGATCTCAACCAACGATATTCTCCAGAAGAAAACTATCGCCCGTTTGGTCCGCAACGCATCGTTGCCTACAATATCCTCCAAACTCGTGTTTGAAGATCCAGTGAACAGGCTGTTCGGCTTGACGCCAATCCAAGAGCTATATCTCCGCCTCGAGAGCAGTGGTAGAGCTTGCTTTGACCAAGGATTTTTCTTGGAGGTCAACAGCAAAGTGCAGTGTCAGCTGCTATGCGCGGCTTTTGCCACTCTTGTCCAGCGGCATTCTCTTCTTAGGGCTCGGTTTAGCCAAGGAGCTGATGGCAAGTGGCAGCAACTCATATCTAATCGCACTGATACCTCCTTCACCGTAAACTATGTGAGGTCTATAGATAGCGAAGGTGTTATGCAGGCCATACGCCGGTGCCGAAGCTGTCTAGACATTCAGAACGGACCAGTGCTGGCAGCAATTCTGTGCGGGGACAAGGAGTGCCAACTGATATACATCGCCGTTCATCATTTAGTCATCGATCTGGTCTCGTGGCGAGTGCTTCTTGAAGAGCTGGAGGACCTGCTCTTGCTGCGGGAGCTTCCTGCTGCGCCTCCAGTTCCCTTTCAAGTTTGGCAGACTCTCCAAGCCGAACATGCAGCCAAGTACCTATGCGCCAGCGAAGTTATTCAAGACAAATTTGATTCTCGCAAAATCCTTTCCTACTGGGGCGTACAATCTAATGCAATCTCGTACGTTAATACAACAACGAGCCATTTTACACTTAATGAGGAGGCGACGTTTGCCCTCCTCAGATCCTCAAATGACGCATATCAAACGCGACCTGTAGAGCTGATACTCGCAGCTCTGATTTATTCTTTTTCTGTTAGCTTTCCAGATCGAGAACTGCCTACTATATTCAATGAGAGTCACGGCCGTGAGACATGGGACGAGAGCATTGACCTCTCGCGAACCGTGGGGTGGTTCACGAGCATGTTTCCTGTTCAGGTGCCGAGCCATACGAGAAGTGTCTTGCTTGATATTATCCGTCATACCAAGGATAACATGCGCAGGTTCACCGACAATGGTCGGTCTTATTTTGCCTCGTGCTTCGCAAATACCGATACCGCTGACACGTTCACATCGATATTCCCTGTGGAAATAGTGTTTAACTACCAGGGTGTGTACCAGCAGCTCGAGCGCAAGAATTCGCTATTCAAAAGTCTACATGTTCCGGACGAGTACGAGCCAATATCCATGTTAGAGACGCCGCGGTTCGCTTTGTTCGACGTATCTCTAGTTGTCGAAAACAGGTGCATGCGTGTAGCTGTTGTGAGCGACAAGAGGATGAAGCACCAGCAACAGATAGCGAATTGGATCAAGCAGTATGAAGCCACATTATTAGATATGACTATCCTCCTTCAACAGAGGAGGCTTGAGTGGACGCTTAGCGACTTGCCATTATCCTTTAAGACGTACAGAGACCTTGACGAATTCCAGAAAGACAGGCTCGTAAGACTTGGTATCCAACCAGAGGATATAGAAGACGTCTTTCCATGTTCACCCATCCAGGAAGGAATTCTCTTCAGCCAAGGTAAAGATCCAGATGCATACCGATTATCTCTTTTTTTTGAAGCCTTATCGTCGCAGCACGGCCAGGTTAGTTGTACTCGGCTGCAACAGGCCTGGAAGGCTGTAGTTCGTCGACATTCGCTGCTACGGGCCCTGCTTGTCGATAGCGTCCCTGGGAGCTCAGGGACCACGATCGTGGTGCTGAAAGATCCGAAACCGAGCATCTCGTTTTTTCGAGCTGCGGGAGACACGGCAACTCTTGACTTGTTTCGAACTTCTCACAGCCGTCTGGTCCATCAAGACATTAGCCTACAGCACCACATGTCCTTTTGCCAGCTTGATAATGGAAAGGTTTACCTGTGCCTGTACATAAGCCATGCTATTTTTGACGCCCACTCTCAAGGCATCATCTTGCGCGACCTGCGGACCGCATATAGTGCCGAGTTGGATCTAGATGGTGCTCCGTTCAAAAACGTCATTTCTTATCTAGCTCAACGGGGAGAAGGGGAGGCGCGCACATACTGGGCAAAGTATCTAAGCGGTGTCAAGCCATGCTCCTTTCCCATAATGGCAGAGGCTCAAGAAGGAGGCCGCAGGAATGAAACAGTACATGTACCCAATATTAACGCAACCGCCGTACACGCATTTTGCCAGGCGTGGGAAGTTACTCTAGCTACAGTCATACAGACAGCATGGGCTTTGGTGCTGAGTCGGTATACCGGGTCGACAACTCCGTGTTTTGGAAATCTCATTTCACGGCGAAACTTACCTATTAGCGATGTTGGCGAAATCTTTGGCCCGCTTGTCGCTATGCTTCCTTGTAGAGTACACCTGGGGAAGCAGCAGACTATCCTGGAGGTCCTGCGCGCTGTCCAGGATGATCACATAAACAGCCTACCACACCAAAGCTTCTCACTTTCAAGCATGCTTAACATGCTTGGACTTGGGATATCTACTCTGTTTAACACCAGTATGTCGCTTCTACGGACTACTGAACGGGAGACTGGCGCTGCTTCCGGTATTGTTTTTAATACTTTGGAGGGTTTGGATCCGACTGAAGCAAGTCAATACATGCGTGATTCTCTGTTCATATAACTGACTGACGATCTCTAGTACGATATTGCCATCGGCGCGTCCTTTAATAATACCAGCCTAGAGATTATCATGAGTGTACGGACAGGTCGCATAGATCGGTTTCGAGCAACCAACCTTGCGGGAAGCTTGAGCAGGGCAATCTCTAAAATAACAGAAGAGCCAATGTCCAGGATACAAAATTTGGATCTTGTACCGGAGGAGCAGAAGAACCAGCTGTGGAAGTGGAACCGGCAGGTGCCGCCGGCGGTCGAGCGATGCATCCACGACTTGATTTTGCAACAAGCAAGAGCGCGGCCCAAGGCGCCGGCCATCTGCGCATGGGACGGCAAGATGGCGTATGGCGAGCTTGACGAGCTGTCTGATGGAATAGCAGGCCATCTGGTCGATATAGGGGTTGAGCCTGAAGACACCGTCCTTCTCTACTTCGAGAAGTCGGCATGGACGGTAGTAGCCATGCTAGCCGTGCTCAGGGCTGGCGCAGCGTTCGCATCCCTAGATCCAGAGCACCCAGCCAGCCGACACCAGGAGACCTTCCGGCAGACAAAGGCTAGGGTGGTGCTTGCTTCGGAGCAGCTGTCACCCCTTTGCGAGTCCAACCACCACACGGTCGTGACAGTCGGCACAGCAGCTATCCATCAGCTACTCGACAAGGGCGGCAAGAAAAAGAGTATTCATAGAAAGGCACACCCACACAACGCTGCCTATATCAGCTTCACGTCTGGGAGCACAGGGGTACCCAAGGGCGTGGTGATCGAGCACTGTGCAATTACGACCAGCTGCCTAGGCCACGGCAAAGCCTGCAAAGCCACGTCAAAAATGCGTGTTCTACAGTTTGCGTCGTACACCTTTGATACGTGCATCCAGGAGATAATAACAACTCTTTCGTATGGCGGCTGTGTGTGTGTTCCGTCCGAAGGCGACAGGCGAAACAATTTGGTTGATACCATGAATGCCATGGAGGTTACCTACGCAATACTCACCCCTTCTGTAGCACGGCTTGTAAGCCAGGACAGTGTGCGTTCCCTCCAAACAGTAGTATTAGTAGGGGAGCAAGTCAGTTTAGCCGATTGGAAAAGATGGAGCAACATACAAGCCATTAACGGATACGGGCCTGCAGAGTGTAGTGTGTGCTGCACAGCATACTCGAATCCGCAAGCGTTCGCGTCCGGAACGATTGGGAAGTCAATCGCCTCAGCGAGCTGGGTGGTAGACCCTGACAACTACCAAAGACTCGCACCGCTGGGCTCGGTCGGTGAACTACTCATCGAAGGACCGATCCTGGCGCGCGGCTACCTTGACAACGCGGAGATGGCGGCGTTTATTCACGACCCTGTCTGGTTGCTGGGAGGATGTAAACAGTACCCAGGGCGGCGCGGGAGACTGTACAAGACGGGTGACCTGGTGCGGTACAATGCGGACGGCAACCTCGTATATGTAGGCCGCAAAGACGGGCGGGTTAAGGTACGCGGACAGCGGATAGAAACGGGGGAGATCGAGTACCATGTGCGGGATTGCATGCCTGCGGCGAGGCAGGTAGCGGCCGAGGTAATCACGCCGGAGGGAGGCAGAGGTAAAGCAGTGGTGGCTGTTTTCTTGCAGCTGGAAGAGGACGAGGTAACTATAGAAGACGGGTCGCCAGCACGCGTTTTCTTCCCAGCCGAGGTGGACAGCCAACTCCGCGAGCACTTGCCCAGTTACATGGTGCCTGAGGTGTACTTTGCGGTGGCAAGGCTCCCGATCATGACGTCTGGCAAGATAGATAGAAAGACACTGCGCAGCATCGGCGCATCATTCTCGACGCAGAGCCAGGGGCCAAAACGCCAGCCGTCAACAGAGAAAGAGAAGATACTGCGGCAACTGTGGGCGCGGGTGCTGAACATCAACGCGGACAACATCGGACTAGACGACAGCTTCTTCCGTCTGGGTGGCGACTCTATCACGGCGATGAAGCTGGTGGGCGAGGCGCGCAAGGAGGGCCTGCAGTTAACCGTTGCGGACGTGATTCGTAACCCACGGCTGGACATCTTAGCGGGCCATCCAGCTCATGATTACCTCAATAACGCTCCACAGGCCAATCGCTCTGAGAATAAGGCCCAATTGGCATTGGAGTCCAGGGTTAGCAGTAGCTCGGCCGTTATTGACTGGGACATGGAGACAGCCCCGCCCGAACCTAGCGCTGCACCTACACTATGCAATGTCCCTGCACCTAAGGACAAACCGAAGGTGGTGGTACTCACTGGCTGCACTGGTTTTCTTGGAAGGCATCTGCTCAATACGCTTGTGACGCTGCAATCGGTTCGCAAGATCATTTGTCTGGCAGTCCGGCGGCTATCAGAGCGCCTCGTTACTAGACAACTACCTCCGCCGAGTGATCGCATTATCTACTACGAAGGCGATCTTACCCAACCCCAATTTGGCCTCTTAGAGTATGAATGGGCTGCTATATTCAGCGAAGCCGACGCCGTCATCCACAACGGCGCCGATACCTCCCATATTAAATACTACTCAGCCCTACGAGTGGTCAACGTCGAATCAACGAAGCAGCTCGTTCGCTCATGCCTACAGCGCATGGTGCCGATTCACTATATCTCATCAGCGAGCACAGCGATTTATGCGGAGCTCGACATTGCTACCGCGACATCATGCACCAAAACAGGGCTCAATCCCTCTTCCGATGCGCAAGGCTATTTATGCAGCAAGTGGGTATGTGAGAGCATGCTTGAACGCGTCCATGCGAAATATGGGCTACGAGTGGTGATCCAACGCCCGTCAGCTATCATACGCGAAGGCGAGGACCGTGTGTTGGAACGCGCCCGGTTCGACGTGATGAACGAATTTCTGCACTATGTGCACAAGACACGGAGGGTACCGCAGATGGAAACCGTCGGCACTTTCAACCTTGTCTCTGTCGAAACGTGTTGCAACGATGCGATCCGAGAGCTACTACGGGAAACGTTGGACGATAAAAGGATTACATACGTAAACAGCGTTAGCGATGTTGTTATTCCTAAGGCAGGAATAGCAAATATAGGCCTAGATAAAGTGGGTAAGGCATACGAGGTGCTGACGACAGAGGAATGGAGGAAGACCGCGGTGGCGGCGGGCATGCATCCTGCTGTCGCGGCGTTGATTTGACAGTGGCAAAGATTGTGGAACCGGTCCATAAATATTATATCTGTCCTACCGCGTGTTTTCAGAAGATATCAAGGAACATGCGATGGCATGGTGTCTCTCAGCGATATCGATCCCGCTCGCTTCAATGAATAAGTAGGACATTGTAAGGTAGATAAAAAGTAAGCTATCTATCGACACTTTAGCGCTACCTGGCTATTTCATTTCTAAGGTATACCATACACGTAAGACATCGAACGCAACAATGTCTCCCAAACTTCGATGACGCGGCCAGATACAGTCCCCGAGCATCACATTCTCCCTACGCCTTGGATATGCGCTCGGGATATTCGATAACCAAGGGATTATTGCTTTGTGGCCGATGAGTATAGATGCAGATCTGGAACAATACAGATATAGCGACCTAGATGACCCGCGCAAACCACTACGCGCTCTGGTGCCGATGCGTGTGTGCGGCGCCTATCTTCGTCGGCGAAGGATAGTCTGCAAGCGAGTTCAGTAGATTCTCATTTGATATTTGACGACTTTTTCGAATGACATGTACGGCCAGAGAGATTGAGTTGGAGGTGGGTAGCTGCCGGGTGTAGAAGGGGTGTCAAACACAGTAGATAAACACCGCCTCCTTGAAGGTAGTAATACTTCATAGTTAGATGATAGTACAGCTGTTATAACTTGACAATATACATCAAAGTCCTCTAAAACCCTTGCGAAGGCCATTTAAGTATCCACGCTGCATTGACCCAGCCATGGACGCATCTAGTCGAGTCTTGACGCCCTGACCTCTATAACAGGTCCTTTGTAGACTCTCCTTCCTTGGATGAAATACATCACCAAGGACATAACGAATACGCCCACGAATAGCACAACTGACCAATTGAAGTTTTCCAGGGTAACGGGCGTTTCGTTTGGCCAAAACGCCCAGAAAAAGGAAAACGCGGAATATAAAAGCCCAATGATGTTGACGGGGATGCCCCATTTTCCGAGACTCCACCGTGCCGTGGGGACTAGTTCGGGGTGTTTGATGCGTCGGTATAGAATGCAGGAGATAGAAACAGCGTAGGTGCCGAACAGCGCGACAACCTGCAACGATATGATTGCGTTGAATGCTACGGTGGATCCTATGTTTATGAGCGACAGCAGCATAGTAAACAAGCAAGTGACAGCGATGGCGTTGGCAGGGACCTCTTTTCCGGAGTGAACATGGCTAAGCCATTTGCTAAAGGGTAGACCTTTGTCTCGCGCAAAAGCGAACGTCTGCCGAGCTGTTGACGCATTGAAGGAAATGTTGGCGGCGATGATAAGGATAAGGACAAGGATGGTCAGCGCATTAACCCCCGTTGTGTTGACGGCATTTTTGAATACGTAGATGAAGGGGTACCCAGTAGGATCTTCAAGCGCGTTCTCGATATTGTCTATGCTAAAGAGGTAGGTAATTAGGAGGACGATGGCCATGGCTCCGTTTCCGATATACGACCAGAAGAGTGATATTGGGACGTAGCGACCGGCATCGCGCACTTCCTCTGACATATGTGCCGTCGCATCACTTCCTGTTCATATGCATTAGCAACATCTGCAAGAGCCTAGGAGCAAGGTGAGGTTACTCACCCAGCATAGCGTACAGAGCGGTAATCTGCCCTACCATCAAACTCAATCCCATTGATGGCCATCCTCCTGCATTTGTGAACTCGGTAAAGACCGCTTTTGCACTCTGGTGAGGCGCCAGAACCCATAGCGTGATAATGACCGCCAGAAAAACGACTATGTGAAGGATCAAGAGACCATTCTGGATACGTGCCCATATGTTGGAGGCCCAAATATTGACAATACATAGAACGGCCACCATGGCAAACACAAGAAGGGTGCCTTGCCATCTTTGCGGTTCGTAATCCGGGTAGTTAACGACTAGAAGGGCTTGTATGATGGTCCCCGTCAAGAATGACCCGGATGCATTGCCAGCTTGCCAGGATAACGTGGACATCCACCCCACCACGTAGGAGAGGAATTGTTGTTGGCTTAGTGGCGCGAATTCAGACACCCAGTGATATTGCCCGCCAGAAATGGGTGCCATCGATGCCATTTCTGCTAGACTGAGTTCGACGAAACCGAAACCGATAAATGTCCAGATGTAAGACCAGAAGACTCCCGCGAGCCCGCCGTCAATAAGGCCTTGGGTATTCGCGACTAAGAGAAACTCCCATACTGCAGTTAATATGACTGCGAAACTGAGCGCGGACAGTGGGCGATAATTTCTCTAGGCTTGTGTCAGCAGTGGAGTAAGATCCCCACATTTTCACTACAGCTCTTTCCAAGCCCAACATTACTTTCCAGGAAGACAGTTCATATGGACATACCTTCAACTCTTGCACTTTGCCCATTCTCCACATATCCCTCTGGTCAGACTTCGTGAATCCCGGCTTGGCCGGGTTGGCTCTAGAGTAAACATCATCTGTAGCATCGCCCTCTTCCATACCATCCAGAGTATATTCTACCTTCTTAGATGTTATCGAAGAATCTTGGGCTTCTGAATTATCATTAGGCTCCACCATGTCGATAGCCTCCCCAGTACCCACGATGTTTAAGATCCAAATATTAGTTTGAGGGGGAAAATGTAACAGAGACAAGTAACGGGAAGGATCGGAGGGAAGGTGGTACAGCGGTACCAGCTGTCTGGGGCTCCCGTGCATTTCAATAGTTCAATATTCAGCCTAATCCCACGCATGCAGCGATCCTCAGTGGAGGCCCCAGGATAGTTCATAAGAGGCAAGCACCCCGATTTGTCAAGTCTGGGTTTTCACAAGCCTTTTTCCTTTAGTGCGCATGCTGAGACGAGTCGAAAGCCGACGTGAGCGGGGATAGAAGTCCAGAGAAGCAAGTTGAGATTTGCGCCTCAGACTTCGCTTGACCAATCAACATGCCTGCACATTATCTGTAGAGGAAAAAACACAAAGCTATTCATCTTGAGAAGGAAATACCAAGTATTTTCGCGAACCACACTGGCACTCAGGGTACGACCCTATTATACCGCCGAAGATTCTAAGTAGTAGTAGCTAGTAGGGTATAGTTGATGGGTTGGCACGTTGACCGTGGGTTTGGGGCCCTAATAACCCAGGACGCTGATCGCTTGCGACCCCCGCTTCCCTAAAACCGCTAGTTGGCGTAAGACTGTACCCAAGAGAATGGGGATTTAGCCCACGGACCTGCTATTGTATGGGCGCCTGTGAAATGTAAGCTATTGTATCCGCATCCTTAAAGAGCTGCCGACCGGATCATCGAAAGAAGCCGACTCCTGAACTTTAATTACCGTTGAAGTTTGAACGGGAAAAAGTTAATGCATCCAACCTGCAGGTGAACCCAAACCCTTGATGTAAGAAAGAGGCACATTTATTAGACCGTCAACGTGGATAGGAGGTTCGTAGCACTACTCGTTATCAGCGCTATCAGCGCATAGGTATTGTTCGTTTGTCCCGAATGAAGATCATAATGATCAATTCTTAATGTGTTATCGACCATACACCAAGCACGCCTCGTCGTATTGCTAGCTGCAAAGCTGCGCAAGGGTATAAAACTGTCATATCCCATGGTAGCCAACCACAGCTCAGCTTATACTTCTATCTCACCCCATTCTGAAATTCGTACGACTATGACTGCCTCTCGGAGTCTAACAGAAACTATGTTAGCGGATAATCATGCCCACCAATCACCACTCCTACCTGACCCTCCACTGGCGCTTGTTATCTTGGCATTGGGATCAGTCTGACTGCCGATCACTGCATTTGCCAAGCGTTGAAGGTTCTCTCCGAGCAAGCAAAACGCTTCTTGTGAGTGAGAATGCCTGGCTTCCATGCATCTAGCTCGTATCATAGTTTGTTTCGACTTCTGAACATTCACCGCTGTACCTACGTCACTGAACCTTTAATCCGGCACTAGTCCTCGTACACGCCATTTCAAACACCTGAACTAATTCGTCTTAGAAATAATCTTATGATACTGTGTGAGAAAACGAGATGGCTTCGGAGGCGACCATCACTCCGACTGGTTTGCAAGAAGGCATTACAAAGCCACTGGCAAGTATAAATTCTCGAGATCAAAGTGGGTTAATTGCCATCTTATCGGCGTTTTCGCTGGGTTTGGTTCTCTTGTCTATCGCGACACGGATACATGCGAGGCATCAATTTCGCCTGTATCGGATTGACGACTATACCTTCTTCGCTGCCACAGTACGTATGCCGGTAGTTTGTTATATAGATTTGCTGCTAATCTGAACCGATCTTTGCAATTATTCAAACCTCGTTAGTGTTCAAGGAACTCCGAAAGGGTTTAGGGAAATCCGAAGATCAAGTGCATCTGGCTGCGGTTACGACAATTCAGAAGGTAAACGACTCCATGTCTACAGCTCTTTTTACTCACAAATAATATTCGCGTTAACTTTATATAGCTTGAATATGCTACCGACCTCCTCTACCTCATCATCCTCTTCCTCTCAAAATGCTGCGTCTCGTTCCTTTACCTATGCCTCACTCCGGGCCGGGCTCATAGGCGTGTCGTATGGACGACAGTCGCAGCATCGGTGACCTGGATCATAACCTCAATAATTCTGGAGGCCATTCATTGTCACCCAAAACATCCCTGGACGGACGATATGTCCAACTGTACAGGCTCCTTCACGCGATGGGCCGTCATCGCCGTCACAGACGCAGTCATAGAAATCGCATTGGTCGCCAACTCCATCTACATAGTCTTTAATTTGCAGATGCCGCTTAAAAGCAAACTCATCGTTGTTGGGGCGTTTTCGTGGCGAATACCGTATAACCTCTATCTACTTATCTTTTCGTGTTATTAAACGTTACGGCTAACATTCACATAGCAACATAGCTTTTACATTCACCCGCCTCGCCTTCCTCAACCGTCCCCTCGAAGCCTCAACCTCCCACATCTGGAACTCTCGCGTCGTATGCACCACCCAACTCGCACTCGGCTACACGATTACTGCCACTGTAATCCCATACCTAAAACCGTTTATGATGGCATACGATCAGCCTACTCAATCTCATGCATCTTATGATCAATCTTCTAGCAGTACACGCTTCAAGCTTTCAACCCTTACCTCGACAAGATCCGAAACAGCAAGTGCCGCGTTGCCGACTATGGGCCTTGAAGACGACGGCGCTCTTAGAGAAAATCGGTTCCCAAATATGAGGCGAGAGATTCAGAAAAAGAACCGGTTAGCGCTGGGATTAGGGAGAGTAAGGACGGAGCAAATGGGAAATGAAGCCACGGCTTCTGGAACTGAAGCCAGGGGTCAGGAGAGAATCGAGCACGGAAATGATGATAGCGAGCATATGATTATCAAGAAAGGGATTGAGTGGAGTGTAGAATACCATAATGATGAGAGTATAACAAGAGAGCGGGGTAACAGTGTAGCTGGGACGGAGGAGAGCAGAGGGGCGACGTCAGGGCTGGAAGATACAATAGCTATTAAGACCTATATTTAAGAGAATATTTAAATTAAGAATATAAATCTATGAATACTAGAATAATAACATTTTAGAATAAGGGATAATACTTTACAATGTATAATACCTAGAGACTAGAGGAATAAAATATATTTCAGAAGATTCCCTTTATTAATAGTTCTTTTCTTTATAATTAAGGTAGGTTTTATTTAAGCTGGAATAACTAGTAAGTCTTATCTAATATATAAGTAGTATAATTTATAATTATACTAAATAATCCTTACAAGTAATAGTTACTCTTTAAAAGCGTAGGTATCCCTTATATAATACTAACCCTACCCGCTAAGAGCTATAGACCTAACCCCTACCTAACCTAGACCCAGTATAACCCATATCCAACTGATTTATCAGCCCATTTATATATTTCACCGATTTTTTTTCTTTCCCTTTATTGTGATTTTAAAGACTTTCTAAAGTCGTTAATATATAACCAGCGAGCCTAGACGTTTTAAGAGTATTAATTAGCAACCTAAATATTAATTTTTACTTCGAATAGTCAAGTATATCACTTGTGTAAAGAAGTGGTATATTCCGAAGAGGTTATTCCTGGAAGGGCACTAGATTCGGAAACGGCTATATAAGATGGAGCAGAATTAATCAAATTGCGCCAGGACAAGTGTTGTTTATGGAGCATCTATCGTTAAGGGGTCCAAAATTTCTCTTCTCGCAGTATGACGCATAAGTGAGATATCTTGAATGCATTCCGAGGTATACTAAGAATAATATACCCTGGACAGACACTAGAAGGGTTACCAGTTTCCATTTTTTAATATAGCGTTACTATAGCAACCACAGGAACGCCTTGCCCGTCGGGCTGGATTTTCAACTTGGTCGTGGGCTGGCTGGCTTGGAAAATCGCACTGATTCGATGATTGGTCTCTCGCTAATTCAAATGAAAGCTCCGATACTCAAAAGGTAGAGGCGTGGTTGAAAGAGAAATGTTAGATTGTGTGGTATAACTCTTTCGGGACAAACACCAAGTCGGCAACATATCTTATAGAAGGTCCACTGTGGCTGCGAGGCTCATCTCAAAGTGTTACGGATCATAGCAGGCGATTTGGACTTCAACCTCTTAACTTCGCTCCAACCCCAGACATGCTTCCCTGCCGTCTTGACAGGCTCGAGCCCCAGTGAAAGCATATCCGCTACCTCTAGCTCTAGACGATCTCCGTGTACTTTGAAGTCGAGTCCGATACATCTGCGGTACTTAAGTTCTCTAGCTTCGGCCCGGAGAGTATAGGAAACAGCTTACGCCTCTCCCTTCCCCGTGATGTGAATGGACGAATTTGCGGATGGGTCTTGCTAGATAAAGGATGGGCTGAGAGAGCAACTAGAGAGGATATATTGCTGTAAGAGTTTATTATAGTATCTGGAGGGCAGGATCGCACTACAGAGCGCTCACAGTACATTTTTCACGCATCAAATGATGAGGAGCCAGTAAGCGATTTTCAAGAGTTCAGTGCAATAATGATAACTTGGACGGGAGGCATAGCTAAGCGAGCAGGATTAGGGAGGGTTGCCAAAAATGCTTTATGGTGCACCTGTAAAAGGGAGATGAAGTGGAAAGAAATACTTCTAGGGCAAAGAGGGGATATGAGCTATATAGAACAATGCTAATATTTAGTATGTCTTTCTGGCTCAATGTTTCTTTATAGCTGATAAAAATATGACTATCGTGTGCTTGATTGTATCTCTATTGATATGTTTATGCATATATAACTTTTGAATATTTTCCTTTGTACAATCGTCGACTTATCTTATAGTGGGGGTGATAGCCATCTATGGACTCTCACCTAGCGTACTTTATAATGAAAGCGTCATTTGTAAATTAATGCAACAAAAAGCCTTTTTTAGCAATTCTCCACAACATGTTCTGGTCGTTGGTAACAGTAAATGTCCTCGATGGATTTTTTTAAATATTTTCGTCATTCATTAGCTTTACCTGACTGCCCCATAAGATTGCTTTCCACCTATTGATTGTAGCAAGATATTATGATAACCTATATCAAATTCAATATATCCATATTTTTAATAATACAAAACATATTCCCTCTTTAGGTAGAGCTTAGCCTATTTATAAGCGCTTCAGTTTGCTAAAATTTGGTATTTGATCACATAGCAAAACATTGGGTTTGAGAATGACTAAATTTTTACACGGACTAAGAACGTACCTGAACCTGGAATTTCGAATGGATTTGGCGCATGCATTTCTGTAGTTGTAAAGTCGGCTAGGACGTATCAAGGCACCTTGCTAAGACAGATATGTGCACTTATGCATATCTTGGTATATGGAAGTTTCTTGAAGGATAGTCATTTCCATAGGGAAGTGTTGAAACCAAAAGTATCGATGCTGATTTCCGAAAGAAACTACATTTTATGCGTCGCGATAGGAAAATATAGTGTCGCGCCCTATGGCTAGTTATCTCAGCGCTCGGGAGCTTCGGGAGCATGCTTCCAGCTCAGAGGAATGTGCCTTCGACGCTTTCTGTGTGGATATAGCTACACTATCGCTCTATTCCTCAGCGCATTGGAAAACATGCCGACTGAAACGGTAGAAAAATGAGTGGAATATCATTTAAGCTCGCTACCTCAATTAACCAATAGCGATTTCACACATGGCACTTTTTCAGCCATGTCTTGATCCTGGAGCAACAGCTCAGCCTCTTCAGACGCAAGCAAAGCTACCAAGACTAAGACGGTTGCCCCTCGCAGAAACAAAAGCGCCAGAAGCTAGGCGTTAAAAATTTCTGCTAGAAAACTCTCATGAAGTGCTTATTTAGCTCTGTGATTTCATTCCAAACGCCCTCATGAGGGTCTTCATCTAAGGATACAGTACATATGTAAGGAAGTGGCAAGTGTGAAGAATTGAATGTATTGATTGATTGTGTAGTTCAGTGTAGATGTCTATGTGTAGAAGACATGTTTGACGCCCTTATATAGCGAGAACCCATCATGTGACATGGCCTCAGCTGCTTACAACATACCTACTATATCTGATTTGATCGTTCCCGCGCGAGGCTCGTAAATAGCCACTACTTCAAGATCAAAAACACAGCAAATTTAGGATGCCTAGGACCTGGTTTCTTCCTGTCGACTTCACCTTCACCGCCGATGGCCCTCTCCGTCTAGGGATGGTAATCCCGCACTGGTCTCAGCCAGCCACTGTCCTCGCGGAAGTAGGGTCCGGCGACACCAACGCGATCGCGCTACCTGCAACCAAGACAATCGTCGAGACCAACCGATCATTCAACCGCTCCAAGTCGCGCTCCGCTAGCGTCGGCCTGTGGGCCAAGTTTGAAGGGCTTGCGTCAGCATCTGCAAGCACAGATGCTGGTGAGAGTCGTAGCATCGACTACAGCGCGACTGACCACGAGATCAGATTCTTTGCAAATCCGCTGATGCCCGATACGGTGACTGCGATCGCGAACCTGCCCACGGTGAGGGCACAGATCGATTCGGGCATGTTTGGCAAGCGCCCTGTATACATTGTGACGGGGCTGCGTATCGCGACGTCATCATTTACTGTCACGGAGGAAAACTCGTCGAACTTTGGTGTTGAGGCTGAAGGGTCTGGTCCTCCATCAGGAACGGTTCCGGTCGAAGTGGGTTCGAAGGTCAAACATGAAAGTGAGAAGTCGGCGACGGATTCTTACGATACAGCGCCGGGCATCGTGTTTGCATATCGGCTTGATGTTATATGGACTCAACGTGCTGGAGTGGAGACGAGTCTCTTTACGCATAAGAGTGCCTTCTTGACGGGTAAGGGAGGTGAAAAGGAGATGCCTTTGGTGCTTGTGGATGCTACCAAGGATGAGATCGCTGACGATTTGGAAGAAGAGGCCGAGTATGAAAGTGTTGAAATTGAACAAGATGAGATGTGTATTTATACTCTCTCCAAACCATAACGCCTTCACTTTAGAGTCATGTAATAAATACTATTCTAGGAATAGGAGGTACCATCTTTACGCTTAATCGTTCACATGACTAGTGACTCCGCATATCGAGGAAAGGAGCTCGATTTTTTTTCTTTTTTTGACCCCACTACCATACCGGGTTGATAAAGTGATCTGGGTACTTGTATGTCAGTGACATTGTCTGCAGCATAAGTTCCATGCCTTTCTTTGTGTATAGCTTTGCAAAAAGCTCTTTGTAACCACTCTCGTTGAAAAGTGCAGGGAGCGCGGCGACATAGGAGAGTGTCATTGCGACAATCCCAACGGCAATGGCGGTGGCTATGGATGTCCCTGCGCTAAAGTCCGCCTTGGGAAAGTGGCTCTGGACCTCATTGACAATAGATAAAGGAATGTCTGTTCCATAGGTACCCAGTTTTATGAGTCCTTTCCAGGTGTGTGCAGGATTCGACCATAAAAAATCACCTTTAGAATCACCAGCGTAGATTGGTATTACGTCTGCATGTTTGGCCGGGAAGCCCATATTCTGCTCCCACAGGTTCCCGGCACTCGCTAGGAACAAGATAGAGTCTTTACGACCCCTTTTTACTCTATGAATGGCGTCATCGATGATGTCGTATCCGGTAACCAGCTCATTGTGGTATTCAAAAGACATAGAGATCACGTCAACTTTCCAGTCCGGGTCCAAGCCGGCGAGCTCAATTGCATAATAGTAAATGTCAGCTTATCCTTGAAACGATTAGAGAATCTGACCTTCGCAATGCTGGACGCATTATTTTGTAGATCATCAGTCTGTTCTGCCACGCAGATTAAGTAAACATCCGCTATTGGTGCCACTTCCATTCTCAATCGAGTCATAAACGTCCCGTGGCCAAATGAATCAATTTTCGTAGCCGAATCCATAGAGGTTAAGTCTTTCCAGCCTTTAAGTCGGCGCATTCTTCCTTACGGTTCCCAAAAAGCCAGATTGGCATTGCACCCGGTATCCAAAACGGCTACTCAGATAGGATCGGCAACTTTGGCTTTTCGTCGACAACGTTCTATGTGGGCAGCGGTTATTTTCAAATCACCCATAAACCCTTCTGTACTGTTCGGGGTGCCAGTGAGAAGAGAGGACTGGGAACTCTTTTCCCTCCAGAATTTCTAAAGCTCTTCATCGGCTAACATCGACTGCAGTCGTAGGTTTCTTCGAATTGGCACGATTGGAACCTCCTCTAGGTCACCAAATCCAACTTTCGACAGCCGAAACAAGGGCGCGATAACGTTCTGAAGTAGAGCTTTTCTTCTTTCCTCCTTGGCTCCTTGGTGTTGTGGCTTTCGTCCCCCTTTCGTTTCTTTGAAATTGGAACGGGTTGTCTCTCAGATCAAAAATTTGGCGTGCAGACCGCATAGCGGGGCTGATTTGCTACTTCATCGCACGCCAGCTGTACAAGGTGCCACCGGACGGCCACGCGATAATGCCGACATGATTTACGTATCAAAATTTCATCTTGAACTGACACAGCTAAGTTCGTAAGTTTGTTAGCAAAGACTTGGATGCGCCAACCCCATTGTCCACTTGCAGGTTCTTCTTATTCTTGAGCACGCTCGAGCTTACCTGCCCGACTAACGCCCGAAACTGAGGCATTTTGCGCTATCAGAATGTCAATCACTATGACAATCCAAGAGGCGTCTACGGCCACCGTTACAAGGTTATGCTTTGAACGCTTTCAGCAATGTCTACAACAACTCGATGGCAAGGAAAAAATCCACATTCAGACTAGGCTGGCCGATTTGCGCCTCTGGGCTGATAACGTTGGAGCTGTGGCTAATGCAAAGGCCTTGTTGGACTTGCGATTCGCGGATCGTGCCCAAGACATCTCGCTCATCCGAAAGTTGCTGTTGTTGTTGGGGAGTTTCTTAAGAGAACTCAGAGATTCTTCCGTCACCGCTGGCCATAAAGCTGACCTACAAGACATCATAAATAACATCGACTCCACTATTGATACTCTGGCCTTTATTGGAGTCCAAATTCGAGGTAGCGGTCGTAAATCCCGAATGCGTAAAGCAGATGATTCCTTTGATCAGAATCGAGATAGATATCAAACGCTCCGAGCCCATTTCGTTTGCGTCGTTTCGTCTAGGCCAACAATTGGGGGCAAACCTACAGTTTCAAAGCAACATGTTCATAGCTTGAAGTATTTCGCAGAACTAAATCTCACGCCAATCCAAGAGCGGCTCGTTGAAGCCAACTTGAGACGGCGCCACCGGTTCCAAGAGGCTCAATGACGCTCGGGTGGGCCTAAGGACCATTCGACTAGTATCAATCCTCCTGTGATACCACGTCAGTTCATTAACATGGCAGTAATGCAACATGAACAACAAAACGTCAGCCCAATGCAGGATAAAAAGATTGCGGCGGCTTTGAGACAGCCAATATTTCGTCCAGCAATCAAAGATGACGGTACCCTGACCATTGCAGCAACATCTGCTTCGGGTATGGACTCACAGTGGAAAGGACTCCAGCTCAATAGGAGTCCTGGATCGACAGCTACACGGCTCACTGCGATTACGGGCAGCATTAAATACCCCCGAGCACGCAAATCAAACAATACAGGTCAGGAGCATACCCACACTGGCCAAAAACTTGCTAAATGCCCTTGCTGTTGTTAAGCATTTCCTGCGACAGAACTTGAGAACAATAAGTGGAGGTTTGTTGCCTGAAAGTCCATTTACCGGAACACCGTTATACTAAAATTCCCAGAAAACACGTTGCAAACGATTTATGCCCATACACATGCATTATCAAAAATTGCCCTAACCCGTACAATCTCTTTGTAACCCAAGAAGAGTAGAATGATTATGTTATTAATGATCACTCGCCACATTGGCAGTGCCCCTGCTGTAAAAGCAACCCTCCAATACTCAATGCACTTTCCGATATAACGCGTCATCTGGTAATTGAACATTCAGACGAAGCTGCTGGCAATCTGGGTGACCTCTTGTCGGATGCTGAGATCAATGTCATAGGAATTACATCTTGCCCGCTACGTGATTCCGAAGGCCCTCCTGACTCACCGGATCTAACCGAACACGTTTTGCAACATGTACATGACTTTTCTCTTCGATCACTTCCTTGGCCTACGGATTCATCAATTACAGGTACTAGTATTGCAGGCGAGTTCGACTCAAATTGTGCTGTGAAGGTTGGCAAAGATAAGCAGGGGAAAAACTTTTCATTCAGTGTTGCAAGATGGGCCGAATCTATCTGCCCAGCCATCGACTGCAACCGAAATATTGTTGTATGCTGATAGTGAAGGCAACGAACTTTCTCTTGGTGCTGCTACTCCACCTGAGATAGCGGAGCCTCTAATCTCGCGGCGTGAGCTACGTGATCTAGATCGAAATCCACCCTAAACCGAAAATGGCCCATCAAAGCAAGAGGGAGATTTCCAGGGTGCCTACTTCTCACAGCTTGGGAATGACTATTTTGTCAATGAATTCAGCAATGGGTACTCCTCACAGCAAGACGATTTGTCGCAACGATCTCAGAGCACTGCAAGAGCTTCGAAAGAGCATGCACGGAAGCGAATCATTTGTCCCAAGTGCCATCCACAGAGTATTCTCGAGCTATCCGAGCAGAATGAGTTCTTTGAACACTTGACTGCTAACCATTCAGAGGAACCAAACGAAGTTGAGGCATCTGGCGGCAAAGGCAAATGGATGCAGGACATGCTAAACGAGGCTCACTGGCTAGGGCTGTTAGTACCACCCCAGTTCTTATCTATGGCGATCCTGTTCTCACTATTAATATAGGGAAGCTGTCGCCGACTATACTTCCGATGAGCCACCGCAGTTATCTCACAAATCATCTTCCCCGAGCGCCGTGCATAGTCATGACAGGATACAACTAAGCGATGAAAGAGCTATCGAGGTAGAGACGTAAGTTCCTCCCCCCTGAATTTGATTACTACTTATAACCTTGAAAGACACTCGTCGAACATGCAACACTCCATAACATCCATGGAGAAATCTAACAAATCAACTAGCAATCTCGAACTACTGGTAGACACCAGCGAACTGCTCGATTTTCTTCGATTAGAGATGATCAATCCACCTCACCCGCAAAGTTCTTACCAGCAAAGACCCTGGAGAAATTATTATCGGAGGAAGTTATCTGGTCGATCTTGATGTAGAACAGATCCAAGTTCAAACTCAATCCAAATATTAAATACATGGCAGAGTTTTTCAACCGAAGTGCTCTTCGTATATTCGCGATCCTACTCTACGAAGAGAAATTCAAACTTATCGAACACTTCTATGATAATGGATTTAATGACAGTATGCTCCCAGGTACGTTGAAAAGGTTCAGCTCAAAAATTTGCGCTTCATCTCGTTAGGGCTAGGCTTTATCGAATGAACTAATAGTATGGGCAGCAAAGCTGATCTACTTGATAGTTATGATGAGAACTCCCGACAGCTACCACCAGGATAAAGCACTTTTTACAGCAGTTTAGCGGGCCACATGCTGTGAAGAAAACTCTCGATAGCAAAGTCTGGAAAAGGCGCGACCTTGAAAATTTTTGCACCCACCAGTGGATTTTTCTGAGTCCTATTTTAAGTCAAAAGCGTTTTAAGTATCGCTTCGAAGAGAAATTTCCGATGCCATTCCTGAATCAGGATGCGAGTGTCAAAAAGGCGAGGTATCTGAGCCAGGTTCAGAAATGGTGCATCCATCGGAACCACATTAAGCTTAAAGATATTTTAGTAAGCACTCATCCAGTTGACTTACACCAGTTACAATCAGCCGACAAGAAATACACTGACAATTTCGAAGGGACACCCAATAGTATTCAACCACCACCCGGAGGTTGCTGTCAAAGAAATCTATAAGAAGCTCACTACACAAGAACATTTTGCGAATCGTGAAGTTGAAACGCTAGAACTGCTAAGGCGGCGGAACCATCCTCACCTGATCAGAGCCATCGCTTACATTGGTCGAGGCGTAAACGATTTCATTATTACACCTTGGCCTGGACTTGGTAACCTGAGAAACTTCTGGGAGAAACAAATTCTCCCTTAGAGACCTAGTCCAATCTATTTAGAATGGATTTTTACGCAATTCTGTGGCCTTTCAGAAGCAATTACAGAGATCTACAAGGTAGATCTTAGTCATGGGAGACTGGAGCCTGACAGCATACTCTGTTTCGAAGATTAAGGCTATGAAAGCCTTAGGAAGAGGGGTCCTTGCGTTTTTGTCATATCTGACGTGAAGTTTAGGAAGCTGGCTATTGAGCCCCAAAATTACACTGAGACAAGGAGCCAAAAAATATATGAAGCTCCCGATACTTTGTTACATCCAGACGATTTATGCCACGAAAGGCACGGTATCTGGTCTATGGGTTGCATATATCTCGAATTCATCATCTGGTTCCTTTACGGGAACGCCGAATTAGAAAAGTTCAGGGACAAACTTGGTGGGGTTCGAAGGTTCTATTCTATCAAGAAATTGAGTGGTATTCCAGATAAGGAAGCTGAAGTTCATCCTACAGTGTGTAGATGGGCCGAATGGGTTAAAAACGACCCACGCTGTTCCGGACAAACTGCTGTTGGCCTCCTTATCCACCCTGTCATGAAGAGACTCTTATTTACTGATCTTAAATATGGTATAACGGTTGAGGGAATAGAATGAGAGCTAAGAAATATCATAGACAGTGCGCAATCTGGGACGATCAACTCGCTTAATTTTGACCGACCCTATCGGCTACAAAGGCCAAAGGGACCGTTCAGCGAGCATTTTATTACCCCCGCCACAGACTCTAGACTTGAGCCAACCGTAAACACAGAAGAGGTACGTTGTAAATTATCTGGAAGGATGATATGCGCTAACATGATCTAAAATTGATAGAATGTGCCTGGACGAGAGGATTATAGATTCACAGTATGTTGCATTTCGAAACCCAGTATCTTTTCCTTGAACAAGCTGATACCAATTGATCGAACAGCCTCTCGACAATGGCCCGGAATATATCCCCGACATTCAGATCGCGCAAGCGCTTCTAACCGACCCTGACATCCTAGGAAATGTACCTCACAACGAACCTACATCGAAACTTTGCTCTAGCTGCATGACACTTGAGCTCTGGCACCCAGCCTGTACTTGGCGGAGGATTTTGTTAGAGCTAAGGGAAAAGAGTTGGGCCAGTGTGCTCTGCAAAGTTTTGTACAAGAAAGTCCGTAGACATGTGCAAGACATGCACGCAATTAGGTTTACTAAGGTGGGGTCTTCCCTAGTCTCGACTGCTACTATGGAATCTTCCATAGGAAATGTGTATGCTCTACCGGGCTTTGTGCCCACGACTCCAGGAGTACAACTCGGCACCCCCCTTCTTGCAGCCCCGGGCAGCGTGGCGCATACGAAGATCCTATCTGAATGGATTCAAACCTGCAACCGACATCATCCGTGTGTACCAAAAGAAGAATCGTTTCTCCCGAAGCGAGTCATCGACCTTGGTCCAGCCGGGCATGGGCCAATCCGTTTGTTTTGCACGTCGCATGATCAGACACCCGGCCGATACTTGACGCTGTCGCATATTTGGGGACCTTCTATGAGATTTTACACTACTAGAGAAAATTTAGATTCCTTCACAAAAGAAATAAGTTCAATTTATATGCCTAGGACCTTCCAACATGCCGTTGAAATAACGCGCAACCTCGGTATACGATATCTTTGGATTGATGCACTTTGCATAGTACAGGATGATCGAGAAGACTGGGATTATGAGTCCAAGCGTATGGAACATATTTTTAGTTCTGCATATGCTACCCTCGCTGCTACATGCGCTGTCAACGCAGGCGATGGGTTTCTTAAACAGCGTCCGCATAGAGCATGCGTAACTCTAACGAGACAAGAAAGAGCTGGCGATATGCCTTATTACTTCTGCGAAGCAATTGACGATTTTTCTGGGGATGTAGATCAGAGCGAACTCAGCAAAAGAGGGTGGGTGCTCCAAGAGCGTGTTCTTTCGAAATGCACCATCCACTTTGCAGAAAAACAAACTTACTAGGAATGCGGCCAAGGTGTAAGGTGCGAAACGCTGAGCAGAAGAAGTAAGAATCATGTTCCCTAGACTAGCCGATATATTCGCAGCTGTGTTGGCATATGACTATCGCACCATTGCTTACTGATTCATTCATAGTTCCATAGTATCCATCCTTAGCGACTCAGGTTTCCCTAATTCTATCGAGGCTTATGTCAAGGGCATGAAGATTGATCTGATATAGTCCCTTTATATTCGCTACTCGCATCTTTCATTTGCGATGCCTGCAGACAGACCTGTCGCTATCAGAAGGCTTGAACAGCGACTTATTCGGAAACTAAATACAACCGGTGGTCTTGGGATTTTCACTGTCTACTTGCATCGATTTCTCCTGTGGCAACGTTCAGGTGAGGTGCTCGCTCGCATACCAAGCGAGATATGGCCATATTTTATTCCTAGTTGGTCATGCTTGGCGTACGAAGGTGGTGTCGAGTATATGGCTATGCCATTCGGAAATGTGACTTGGAACCCAGAGATCATCTCACCATTTGAAATGCCCTAGGCTTATCAGAAGGATGAGGAGCAAGAGAATCCGCTAGCTATCAGCATGAATGCTTTAGATGTGTTTATAGTGTTTTCTAGGTCAACTCATTGAGTATCACGAAATCAGAAGTAAGAACCATGCAAAGCACCCTTTGTAGACCAACAAAAAAGGCGTGAAAAAGATAACTACTAGCACTTAACTCGCAAACTAATAATCGATAATAATAAGAGTTATATAGACTAAGCGAATATAGCCACAGTAGAGTCGTACATACAAATTATAAGATACCTAATTTCCTCCTTATCCTAATAAAGTTAATATAATATAATAGCTTCTTTATAAGAGGTAAGGGTGTGGGCGGCTGCCTCTCTAAGAACTATAGTTCTTAGAGAGTTGAGCCTACTATCTACGCTCTTCTCTATATAAATACCAGCTTCTATACTATTATATCGAATATATAATATCTAACTCTATAATAACTATTCTAGGTAAGTATATATAAATAGCAAGAAGTAAGAAGCTAACTAAGATAGTACCCTATATTCCCTCTATTACTAGAGGAGCTTTATACGAAAGCGTAGAGTATATAAGAACGATAGGCACGAAAGAACTATTCTATTAGGCTAAGCGGTAGTCTTTCTAGAGTAATATTACTACTAATATCCTTTAGATATAGTAGGAGGTTCGCTAGATCGACTTATTAAACTTTAACTAACTAAATAATAAATAGCTAATACTAATCTACTAACTAGCTTAGAGGCTTATAGACCTCTATTATCTTAATATAAACCTTATAGTATTAAATTTTAGAAAAGAATCTAGTATAAGAGATATTAGAAGAGAGAATATGGCGTAGATACGCTATATCTTTCGTAGGGCTAAGATTAGCCGTCGAACCCCCTACTTAGGATAATAGCGCATCCCTCTATAGACGAGGATAGGGTGTTTTACAAAGGTAGAAGGCGCTGGGTAGTTATATACTTATATTAATATGAAACGTTTATACTAAAAAGTACATGTTACTACCCAGAAAAAAAGAATAATAAGAAAGTGACCTTTGTCAATGGTTCAGAACCATCACAGCGACGCAGGCCTAGATGTGTTTAGTCTTGAGCTTGGGCATGAGAGTCTCGTTCTAGACGACCCTGGTCGAAGTACGATGAACAACATCAAGTGTGTTATAATAGGTACAGAGAAGCGACAATTTGAAGATCAGGAGCCACTAAATTACGTACTCTTAGTCGCACCAGTGGATGGGCAGGGGAGTGGCATATATGAAAGGGTCGGCGTGGCGAGCCTGATGGACCGGTACATAGATTTTGCCCGCAGCATCAGTATTCGCCTTCGATAGATCCGATAACGTTATGGCCTTCATTCAGAAGACTTTGAACCCTCCGATAACTTGATGTTGAAACATGCCTAACGGGTCGTAGTCCATTGCCACTTTCTGCATATCCTGGATCGCATCAGCACCATAACCCCCAAAAACATCCTGTTTCCAGTGCGCGTAATCCATATACTTGTACACCACGTTCACGCCCTCGCCCTTAGCTATCCCATCAATCTTATTAATTACATCCAACATGATACTCTCCAGGTCCTTGGTCAATGAATTGTCTATATACTGAAACGTCACTAGTAGATTGACCCAATCCTTCTCTGGCGACACTGAGGGCAGGATGCCTAAACCGTTCGGAATCGACTCGGGTGGAGACTTGGGCATAGATTGGAAACCAAAGGCGAACGAGATGTTTGAACTAGGGAGCTTCTGCGTTATTATCGACGAAGTTGAAGTCCATAGCTCGTGGACCTTGAAGAGAATAGTTGGTGAAATCGATACGGTTGTCGTTCCCCAGAGTGCCCTGCGCCTTCTATCAGTCACTATTCAAAAGCATAGTTCGTATGCAAGAAGTGAAAACTCACCATGTCCCCGGCGAGATCGGTGTGACCGTCCTCCTCGCATGTTCCCCCGCCGATGCAACAACAAGCGACTGATTCAATTTGGGCCCAATCCCCATCAATCCCTGCAACGATGTCTTATTTGTTTTCGGTTCTAAATACCACATGTTATTCAGGATCATGGTACTCTTATCCGGTAAATTGTAACCGAAAATGGTCACCGTGTGCGCGAGCGGGTCGTGCGCGCCCATCTTGAACTTCGTCAGCTCGGTGATAAGGTCCAGGCCACTATCGTTGGAGAGTAGAGTTGTTCCACCCCAGATATCACCGTGAGGGAAAGTCTTGAAGTCGAAACGAGTTACGATCCCAAAGTTGTTCGTGCCGCCTTTGAGCGCACGAAAGAGGTCCGGGTGCGAAGTTTCGTTTGCGTCGATGAGGGTGGAGTTGGAGAGAAGGACTTCAAAATTGGAGACACCATCACAGACCCAGCCTTTTAAGATGGAGAAGATTGACATTCCGCCTGCGAAGATGTGGATTAGTGCTTGGGTAATAGCGAACGCAGAAGAGTGCGTACCACCAGTTGTTAGGCCGCCTACACCTACGGTTGAAATCCGTCCGCCCATTACGCTTAAGTTTTTGCCTTCTACAGCATCGTAGACTTCGCCCCACAACGCACCTGCTCCAACTCGGATGACGCCCTCTTCTTCTCTGAGCTCTATTTCCTTCATGCCGCGCATGTCGATTGTGACCTCCCCATTGATATTCGAAAATCCGGGATTCGCATTATGTCCCCCGCCTCTTACGGCAAATGTGGTGTTGAAGTCTGCGAGAATCTTGATGATGAGGGGTAGCTGCGATGTACCGGTCGGTTGAATGATGCAGGCTGGAGATAAGTGTCCGGATGCCCATGCATAAGAGGAGATCGAGGAGGTGTACGACGTGGAATTTGGGAGAAAAAGTTGATCTGGATAGAGGGATGATAGTGGATCGCACGGAGAGGGATCGCTAGCTCTGGCTTGTTGCAGCCTGAGGAGTATGGTGGCAAGGAAGGAGAACGTGTGCAATCGTCTGCATATCATATTGATGGTGTCAGAGCCTCCAGATTAATGGCAAATTTTTGAACGATTGTGGTTACAAGTGAAATGCGAATTCAGAAACTTTCAATGCCATCGAATGAAGACGCGGTGGATGCAATTGTTAATCATGGTCGAACAGAACTTAAAAGCTTTTTCTGCCGGCATTCGCAAAGTGCAAAACGAATCAAACTGGCATCGGAAAGTGGAGAAATATAGATGATATCTTAGCAGTGCGACTTCGGTACTTCGAAGTGGCGTATGAGAGTGCCGATATGTCCGATATGCATTCGACCAGGGTGTTGCGGCTGATCTCCTTGAGTACCCCATAAGCAGGGAGCGATCTTAAGACATTGGTTATCCTTTTTAGGTCAAGAATTTGAGCGTTACCCCGCATTTTAAAAGCTTGACGTTCTTGAAGACAATACTATGCCACTGAACTGTCTAAAAAGGTACCCATGCGGCCTGATGCGGACAACCAAAACGCCGAATTTCATCAAGTTTTTCAAACACCATTTCCTGCAAAGAGTGTATTGCATGGTTCACAGCATTGGATGTTCAGACACCCCTAAGCTACTACTTAAACCACCATAAAACGACAAACAACAACACACAACAACCTTAAATTCAGCTCGTTCTCGACCCCATGTCGTGAAATTTTGTTCTATCGCACGTTCTTCACTCCGATCCTGCGATTCTGGCACCCCATAGCTTCCAGCTCCTACACAAGTCGCGCATGCAGCTTCCTCATTGCTCGCCCATTCCTTCTCTAAACGTTTCGCGTGACAAGCGATGATATTTGTGAGAACTGTATTCTCAAGGGACGACTTCCCCGCTCGTGATGTGAGACATCTAGGGCGAGACTTCCCTCACCACTCTTCACAGTCAGCTTCCCTGACCACCCCCAAAAAAGGCAACTTCCCACCACCGACCATCGATCGCAGTAGGATGTTATAGCATACCGTCTATATGGCCGCAAACCCAAATCTTCGACGATAGCACGTATATAATATGAGCCTAAGATAAGCGTGTCGAGCTTATCTTACTCTGGTACGCCCTAGTTACGCCCGACACAGGCAAAGTAATATTATCATACACATATTTTAAAAATAACATGGGAACATGTAAGCTATTCCTACTGTATCTACCTCTCATCATCGCAGGAAAAGTGAATAAGTGCGAAGATATGATGCTGATAGTACTTCTCTTGCAATCTTCTCACGCAAGATTTATAAAAAAAGGAAATTAACCCCACATCGCAAGGTGGATGCTTCCAACCCCATGCCTGGGAAAGAATCCTTAATACATGTCTATATCGATGCCAATTCAGACCGTCTCACCAATACCACGTATATCATATCCCACTAAGATAAGCAACACCCAAACAAATCTTACTTCTTGCTGGCTTAAGATCGGCAACTATAAGATCGCCGATCTTGAGCGTGAGCTATGAATACCATCTTATCTTATCTAACTACTGCTATATCACCATACGTTACTATTTTCCCCACTTCCTTGTCGTTGAATTCTCATAATGCCAGTAGATGAATGGCCATTCGCTGTGGGTGGACCCGCACCTACATCACGAAAAGTAAAACCCCACAAGAAAAACAGAAGAAAAGCAGAGAATCCCCAGTACCGAACATACCTTTTAAGTGACACCATCCCACCTCAACATACAAAAGCACTAAACACTGAAATATGGCGCTGTCTCCAACACGTCCACCCACTCAAAAATTTCTGCATTCTCTATGTATCAACCTGTGTGCAAGAAGAAGAAAAAACCACATCTCCAACGTAAACACTCCTGTTCAAGCCTCCCCCCCAACCACCATCTGCCACTCCGAAGCCTCTATCCAAAGCCCTCCTTCATTCCCCAAGACCACACAACCCTCGCAAACACTACTGAGCCCCTACTCCCAAACGTTCGAAAACAAATCATCACCCCCAAACCCCCCACTCTTCGCCGGGCCCCCACTTTGCTGGTGCGTCGTCTTCGAGCTCGTCGTCGTCGTCTGCGTCGGCGCGGCACTACTCCACCCTCCAAAATCGTCATCTTGCGTAATCGTCGGCGCGCCCCACCCAGGACTCTTCGGCTGCGCGTGGTGCCCCGCCACAGAACCCGAAGAAATTGTAGTAGTCTGAGGGGGGGCAGGCGCAGGCGCAGCAGCGGGAGCAGGCGACGCCCATGCATCCGTGCTACCCCATGCATCCATGTTGGAGAAACCTGAAAAGGAAGAGGTAGCCGCGGGGGGCGGCGCTGGCTTCGGCGCAGAGGGCTGGGAGAGGTTGAAGGCAGAGGAGAGCGGGGGTGAAGCGACCGTCTGGGGAGGTGGTGGTGCGGGGGCGGAGGGCATGGAGAGGTCAAGGAGGTCGTTCATGCCGGAGGAAGAAGCTGGTTTTGCTGGAGCGGGGGATGAGAAGGCGGAGAAGTTGCCTAAGGGACTAGTAGTGCGGTTCTGTGTCTGGGTTTGGGTTGCGGGTGGGGATTTGGGAGTCGAGTCGAAGAAGTTACCACCACCGCCGAAGAGGTTAGAAGAGGCAGGGGGCGATTTGGTACTGGAGAAGGTGTCGAGGCCAGCAAAGGGAGAGGGTTTCGGGGCGGGTGGTGCGGCTTGGCTGAAGGAGAGACCGCTGAAGGCGTCATTTAGACCGCCGAAGCCTGACTGTTGCGGTGACTGCTGAGGGGGGGATGCTAAACCTCCAAAGGACTCCTGGCGTGCGTGTTGTTGGGGGGTAGGTGTTGCAGCGGCTGGTTTCGAAGCATAAAGCGACAGGATAGATTGCTTAAGGTCTGGCCGCGAAGGAGCTGATGAAGCTGTAGGGCCTGTGCTGGAGGGACGGGCAGGCTGGGCAGGAGCACTTCCCAGAAAGTCCAATCCTAGTAAAGAGTCTCCTGCTTTGGTTTGTTTCGGGGGAGCGGGCTCCGCCTTGGGAGGGATTGTGCTGGTTGGGGGACCAGTGCTTGGCCGCGGAGGGGCAGGTGTATCGTCACCAAACAGATCGATGGTGGGCTGCGGAGGAGGCGCAGGCCGGGGCGCTCGTGGCTGACTTGAAGACCCGCCAGCAAGCCGCTGGGATGCGGAGCGTTCTATCTGTACCTTCTCCTGCACCTTCTTCAAGGGCTGCTCAACCATTAGCTCACATTAACTAGAGAGTTGGGCCAGACACCCACCATATCATCGTCTGATACATCCAGGGTTGATGGATCAGGTATAGGACCGTCCATAACCCATCGCTTCGACTCGTACTTTGTCCGAATGAAGTTCTCGATCTTGCTGTCAGGCCGTCAGATTGTGTGATGATACAAAGGCGGGACACGCACGCTTCAGATGGTATGTGGCCGGGCGCCAATTTTGCTTCCCAATATCTACTACGCTCAGTATCGCGTTGACTCGAGGACGAGGGAGACTGACTTGTTCGCACGCGCATTGCCCCACTTCAGCACGCTCTGCAGCTGTTCGTCAGTCCAGGAGTCGAGGTCCACCGATTTGACTCGGCTGATGTGCGTCCCCATGCCACGGTGGATACCAGAGCATCTGCCTGCGGTTAGAAGGTAAAGCTACGGGCGAAAAGGGGGTGAACACGGTACCGAATGCACACGAAGATGCCCAGATTCCAACTCGCCCATCGCGGGTCTGTTCTTGACGTCAGAACGAGAAATCGAGAAATGTGGGAGGCGGCACGCACGCTTGTTCCTCTTGCAGTCTGCACAGCTCTTGTTCGCCTCGAGCTTGACCAAGCTCTTGAGCGTCTGGCGATTCTGCTCAGCGCGATCGGCGGCGGGATTGGGCCGCCGTGACATTGTAGGAGGGGTAATTGTGTGTACGCAAGCGTGAGACCTGCGAGGAATAAGGCGGGAGGCAGGCGGCGTTTATAAAGCTGGACAAGAGCGCAAAGGACGGGTCGCGTGGGTCGTTGGGCTCAGGTAGAGTGTACAAGTCCGAGGATTGGGAAGTTCGCAGCGTCCAACGTTGGCTCGGCACCGTCAGAGTCGCACCAAAGGTGGCCATGCGCGTCCAGAATTCTGATTGGCCCGCGCGCCGCCATTGTTCCGCGGCCCACGGCAGCCTCCAAATGCTCCAAATGCTCCAAATGTTTCAACACCTGCAGGGGCAGCACATGGCATATGCACGTCTATGGCATTCAGGGTCAGGGGGCTGTGTGCTGTACTGCATGTAGACAAGGGCACGGTTTGGGCTGCGACGCAGCGCTGTTTGAATTCAAATGGTATCATCCCAAACGCCATGCCTATGCTGCTGGTTTTGAAAACAGAGTGCTGCACACGCAGTTGTGCACCCACAAACGCCAATTAAGCCGGGCGGAACCTCCAATCGTCCCAGTCCTCATCCTCGTCCTGGCTGTCCTCCTCATCATCGTCGGGTTGCTGCACAGGCTGTACTGTGTCTTCCATCCGGGTCTCGGTGTGCTTGGTGCGGAGCGCTTCCCTCTGCTCTCGCAGTTTCCTCACGCGCTCCTCCAGGTCGTCCATCTCGTCGAACTCATCCTCGAGCGCGCGAACAGCATCCTCCTTCTCGCCTTCCATCTCCTCGTCTCGTCGAGCACGCTGTGCGCCCTGTTCCTCGCGTGCCTGCGCCGCTAGCTCAGCCGCCGTCATCGGCGCAGCTTCGATGACAGCGCCTGTAAACGACGGGACGGTACGCCGGTTTGCGGCTCCGTCATCTATCTCCTTCATGAAGGCATCCAGTTCTGCGTCTTCCTCGACGGCGGGAGGCGGCGGCTGAGCTTCGACAAGCTCTGCCGCTGGCGGCGGTGTGGCCTCAGCCAAGGGTGCGTCCGACGTCGCTGGAGTGGCTTCGTCTTCCTCGGCAGCGCCTTCGTCGAAGAAACCTGCAGGCACACCGGCGGCCTCCTCTGTCCGCGTGCGTTTGCGCTCCTCGGGCGTGTCGTCGGCAGCCTTGCGCTTCTTGGAGGTGGGTGCAGCGGCGGGGACGGCTGACTGCCTGGACGGGCGTGGTTGCTGGCGCGCAGCGCGCTGCTGGCGGAGCATGGAGCGGACGTCTGCCATGGCGGCGGACGACGAGGACTGCGTTGGGGATCGCGGAGAACGTGGGCGAATTGGCGGGCAGCACAACGGAGGATGATGGTGATGATGCAGCTACTTGCAAGGGGAGCTTGTCGCTGCGCGCAGTCTTAGCTCGCCGGACCATGCCAAGACCTGCGTCCACCCAAGCCCGCGCTTCTCCTCACTTCCTCCCATTACGCACACACCACACTCACACGACACCTCCTTCACCAACTCTCCCTCCTTCGCCGCTCTCGCGCGCGCCTCTTGCTTCCCTGCGCCTGCTGTCGCGTGTCGACGCGCACTTTCTCGACCCGCTGTCTGGCTGCTGCCGGCTCCCGCAGCTCTTCTCTTGCCCTGTGCGCCCGCACGCCCGCGGTCAACAGCTGCCGTGGTGGGAGGCTCTATCGGTCGCGCAAGGAAAACGCGACCCCCACCACCAGCAGTCGCTCACAGTCGCCCGGCGGCTCGCAGCGCCCCCTCCCCAACAGCAAGAGGTGAGACGCGGAATCGGTGCATTGTTTGTTCTAGTTAGACGCCGCTTTCTGCGGTCTGCAAGCTCGTCTGCGCCCAAGCAGAGCCATTCGCGAGACTTGCACTATTCGTAGATTGTGAATTATTTCGCACTTCGCATAACTTGATCCACTCATCGCGCCTGTTCTGAGCCCTCGTCGTCCCGTCTACATCATGGCCGGTAAGCAAACTCCACGATGGCGCATCTGTGGTGGCGATTCCGCCGTCGCCCAGTACGCGTCGCGATACCTCGATCCCAACCGACGTGCTGACCTCCAACCAACAGACGAAGTACGCCGCTCAGGCCGTGCCAACAAGGGTCACCACACCAAGAATGCCGACGCTCTCGACGAGCCTGTCGCCAAACCAAAGGCGAAGCCCAAGACTGAGAAGAAGGACAAGGCCGCAGACAAGGCACAGGCTGCCCGCTCCCAGTCCGCCCAGACAGCTGAGAATGAAGAAGAGGAAGACGCCCTCATTCGCTGCGTCTGCGGCGACCAGCGCGACATCCGCGGTCGGCAGATGATCTGTTGCGACAGCTGCGAGGCCTGGCAGCACAACCGATGCCTGAACCTTCCCGAAGGCGATTATTGGGACAACAAGCAGTACTATTGCGAGCAATGCAAGCCAGAGGACCACAAGGACCTTCTTGCTGCCATGGCGCGCGGCGAGAAACCCTGGAATAAGAAGAAGGGCCAGAAGCCTCCCAAGTCGCGACCGAGTGACGTGAAGCCAGAAGGAAAGCCTCCAAAGTCAAAGGGCGCGACTCCGCAACCCTCACAGCCTGCTACCCCCAGCACAGCTGCTGCCCAGCCGAGTCCTCAGCCCTCGGCTCCAGTGCCTGCTCCTCCAGCGCCTATGGTGGCTGCCCCCGAAGCGTCTCAGGATACCCCTAGCGTTCAGGTCGAAGTTAAGGTAAGGATGCCCGAACCCAGTGAAAGCAATGCTGACATAGCTAGCCCGAACAGAAGGAAGCTGTGAAGAATCAGCCTCAGTCACCGGTTGGTGAAAAACGGCGACTTGATTCCTCCGCAGACAAGGACAGTTCGAATAAGAAGCGTCGGAAGTCTAGCAGCGCAAACACTCTGACCACTACTGCACCACAGACGGGAGTGGCCACGGAAATTGATGCCTTGCCCCCCAAGCAGAAGTCGATGGCAGAGAAGCTCCGCGACACGCTAATCCCACTCATCAACGACGCCGCTGACTCCCGTAGCTACCGCATACCGGATGGGCAAACCGCCAGGTCCCTGGCGACTCAGTTTGCGTTGGATATAGACCACGCTATGTTAGAACGGCATGGAGAACCCGAGTCAGCTAATTCGCCCTTCTCCTCACAAGTCCGCAGCGTCATGTTCAACATCAAGAAGAACACCAACCTGGTTGACCAATTGTTGTCAAAAAGTCTAAAGGCTGAAGACTTTGCTTCCATGACATCCGAAGAGATGGCAAGCGAGGAGAAGCAGCGAGAGTATGCCGCTATAAGAGAAGCAAACGTAAAGCAGGTGTTGCTCAAGGAAGACACTGGCCCTCACTATCGCAAGACCCACAAAGGCGAAGAACTTGTTGACAATGACAATGAGCATCAGCACGATGACTTCAAAGCGCCTGCGCCTCCACGAGATAGAGACAATGAGGACAGCGTGCAAGCACCGTCGTCCCCCGTCCAAGAACAGCAAATGACCGTCGAACTACCCGAAGACATTGAGAAGCGTGCACCTATTGCTGTAGATACGACGAGCGGAGCAGATAGCACGCGGCGGCCTTCGTCAAATTTCGACATTAACTCAGTCTTTGCCCAAGTCCGCTCGCCACAGACTGACCAGCAGGCATTCAGTCATCGCCGTCAGAGTTCCGTTAGGGCGCCTGAGAAGGCCTCCGGCCCTGGAGTGGATGCCGACGTCGACCGGCTGCTCAAAGATGAAGACGGGGATGTCGAGATGACAGGTTTCGGCGATGACACCATCGTATGGCAAGGATCCATCCACATGCAGCAAATGGAGCCCTTTGCCGTCGTTGCTCGGTTCATTGCTGGAGGCGACTTTGGCAAAGCTGTTCCCTGGGAGAAGCTTTTGTCCTCATCTTTGCCTATACAGGGCCGCATCGAAGAAGGGAAGGGTGACGAGTATATTCGAGGCCTAGCCATGACGGGCAGCCATGACGTGGCCGTGTTGGCCTTGAGTCCTGTTACTGCTGAGGGCCGTGACTCCATGGACCATCTTTACCGCTATTTCCAGCCTCGCAACCGCTGGGGCGTGGTTCCGGTTGACAAGCTGGAGAGCGAGGCTATGCGCGACCTGTACGTGGTCCCCATCCCGCCAGGCGGCAGCAACCTCCCCGGCTTTATCGACATGCTCGAATACTGCACCATCGAATCCCCCCGCAAGGAACACATGTTGCTGCTCGCCTTGGTCGCCAAGCTCCCCGACGTTCAGCCTGCGCCTCCTCAATTCGAGCACCAAGCCCTCGAGGCCACACCTGTGCAGCCCGCGCCCATGGTTCATCCCCCAAACGGCACAAGCGGCCCCAGTCCGTCCCCACTCACCAACCCTCATGCCCCTTCCTACTCTCCCGTCGCTCCGTCCTTCCCTCCTGGTCACCACTTCGCAAACAACTTTCCAGCCCTGCCCATTGGTAATGGTGTGCCACACGGTCTACCCCATCAGGCACCGTCTCCACCAGTCAACCCCCTCGTCGCGGAAATCCTGGGCCCATACATGCACACTGCGACCGCCAAAACCATCGTCGGCGCCCAACCAGGTATCAGCCGTGAGCAGCTGGAGAGTCTGAGGGCCGCGTTAGATAAAGTTCCCGCTGCGAGGGAGGATATTGGCGAGTTATCCAAGCATCTCGCGCAGAGTAACGGCGCGCTGGCAAATGGACAGGCATAAACTTAGACCAGACGTGGCTACCCTGCCTGGATCACGAGACAGAAATTCTTTCCCCCTCCCCTGTTGGTTAGGTCCGCGTGTAGTTCTTGATTCTACGGCTCTTTTCTCCCGATCGTGGCTCTCCTTCATCGCATCATACAAAAACCCCGGCGCAATGAGAAAATCTCTCTCCCCCTTTCTCACAAAATGGGTATCTTTTTCTTTTTCGCGGCTGTCTCGGCCTCTGTCTCTGCTTCATCAAAGGGAGGCTCTGCTCTGCTCTGCGCGCGCGCAAGAAAGGAATCTGGGGGGAGGAGCTGCACGCTACCACCAACCGCCATGCTACTCTTTGATACCCCATTTTTTGTGCCCTTTGATTTTT
>Ga0247757_10000107_pt1 | contig 67327 bp, 53 predicted proteins | sample UWRJL126311R4_FD_180929 | JGI IMG/M metagenome (GOLD analysis project Ga0247757, IMG submission 180929) | Plant litter microbial communities from Arlington Agricultural Research Station in Wisconsin, United States - UWRJ-L126-311R-4 | ecosystem: Environmental > Terrestrial > Plant litter >...
CTGCCCACGAGAGCGGTGTCCGTCCGTCTTGATCCTTGGAGTCAACATCGACATTGCCGACCTCGAGCAGCAGCTTGACTGTCGCCTCGTGTCCATTCTGTGCTGCCCAGAATAGGGGTGTGCATCCATAGTGATCCTTGGAGTCAACATCGACATTGCCGACCTCGAGCAGCAGCTTGACTACCGCCTCGTGTCCATTACGTGCTGCCCACGAGAGCGGTGTCCATCCATCGTGATCCTTAGAGTCAACATCGACATTGCCGACCTCGAGCAGCAGCTTGACTACCGCCTCGTGTCCATTACGTGCTGCCCACGAGAGCGGTGTCCATCCACCGTGATCCTTGGAGTCAACATCGACCTTGCCGACCTCGAGCAACTGCTTGACTACTGCCTCGTGTTCATTCTGTGCTGCCCAAAATATCGGGGCAACACGGTTTCGTATCGTCCATGACAGGACTGTTTGACCATTGCCATCGATAGTATATGGATCAATACCATACTCAGTAAGCAGCAGCTTGACTACCGCCTCGTGTCCATTACGTGCTGCCCACGAGAGCGGTGTCCATCCATCGTGATCCTTGGAGTCAACATCGACATTGCCGACCTCGAGCAGCAGCTTGACTACCGCCTCGTGTCCATTACGTGCTGCCCACGAGAGCGGTGTCCGTCCGTCTTGATCCTTGGAGTCAACATCGACATTGCCGACCTCGAGCAGCAGCTTGACTGTTGCCTCGTGTCCATTCTGTGCTGCCCAGAATAGGGGTGTGCATCCATAGTGATCCTTGGAGTCAACATCGACATTGCCGACCTCGAGCAGCAGCTTGACTACCGCCTCGTGTCCATTACGTGCTGCCCACGAGAGCGGTGTCCATCCATCGTGATCCTTAGAGTCAACATCGACCTTGCCGACCTCGAGCAACAGCTTGACTGTTGCCTCGTGTCCATTCTGTGCTGCCCACGAGAGCGGTGTCCATCCACCGTGATCCTTGGAGTCAACATCGACCTTGCCGACCTCGAGCAACAGCTTGACTACCGCCTCATGTCCATTCTGTGCTGCCCACGAGAGCGGTGTCCGTCCGTCTTGATCCTTGGAGTCAACATCGGCCTTACCGACCTCGAGCAACTGCTTGACTGCTGCCTCGTGTTCATTCTGTGCTGCCCAAAATATCGGGGCAACACGGTTTCGTATCGTCCATGACAGGACCGTTTGACCATTGCCATCGATAGTATATGGATCAATACCATACTCAGTAAGCAGCAGCTTGACTACCGCATCGTGTCCATTACGTGTTGCCCACGAGAGCGGTGTCTGTCCGTGTTGATCCTTAGAGTCAACATCGACCTTGCCGACCTCGCGCAACAGCTTGACTACCGCCTCGTGTCCATTACGTGCTGCCCACGAGAGCGGTGTCCGTCCGTCTTGATCCTTGGAGTCAACATCGGCCTTACCGACCTCGAGCAACAGCTTGACTACCGCCTCGTGTCCATTCTGTGCTGCCCACGAGAGCGGTGTCCGTCTGTCTTGATCCTTGGAGTCAACATCAGCCTTACCGACCTCGAGCAACTGCTTGACTGCTGCCTCGTGTCCATTCTGTGCTGCCCAAAATATCGGGGCAACACGGTTTCGTATCGTCCATGACAGGACCGTTTGACCATTGCCATCGATAGTATATGGATCAATACCATACTCAGTAAGCAGCAGCTTGACTACCGCCTCGTGTCCATTACGTGTTGCCCACGAGAGCGGTGTCTGTCCGTGTTGATCCTTGGAGTCAACATCGACCTTACTGGTCTCGAGTAGCAGCTTGACTACTGCCTCGCGCCCTTTTTGTGCTGCCCAACATAGTGGCGTCCATCCATATGCGTCTTTCACATCAATTTCCGCTATGCCCGTGTCACGTATTATTTTCACTACCGCCTCTTGTCCACTTTCCGCCGCCCACGAAAGCGGTGTTCTTCCGTCCTCGTCGCTGCAATTGAGGTCATTCTCCTGTGTCTGCCGTAGCAATACTAACGCTATATCTTGATGACACTCTCTAATGGCAAAGAGTAGTGCTGTGTTTCCGTCGTGGTCTTTTCTATTAATATTTACGCTGTGCTCCAATAGAAATATTACAAGAGCACTCTTTGAACCGAGTGCGATTAAGAAATGAAGTGTTGTTGTTCTAATAAATAGCCACCCTACCGGTGTATAGGTATTGTTCGGATCAAAGATCGTCCATAAGCTAGCAATTTCTCCTAACGATTCAGACTGTACATCCCATTGGAAGAGTATAAGTAGATCAGGCTGCGGTATTCCTTGCTGTTCTACCTTCCAGATATGTTCGAATATAAATCGCGTTGCATATGGTACCAAGGGAAATCTTGCTGAGAGAGTACTACGAGGCAGCTGGGTCGCTTCTAATACTTCCTTTAACGCCAAATACCTAAGGCATGACCTTGATATCTCAAAGTGGCCGGTACCAACGGGGGATTGATTAACATTCCGATGACGCTTACCAGTCCTGAGAAATCTTATTAATAGATAGTCGGCAACCGACTGATGAATGAACTGTGCCTCCCGGTCCGACTCTTCTCCACCTGGCTCATATTGTTCGTAGATCTCGCGCGTCTGAAACTCCACTAGACCCCTTGATATATGCCTGACGTACTTTTCGAATTGGAATAGGGTCTCAGTCCAACTTTCATGACGCCTAACTTCGGAAATAGTTATAGCAGTCATATCTTTATCGGTAGCAAGAGCTTCTCGAAGCTCCTGCCTTGACAAGGGTCGCTCAGCGAACAGAACCCATCGAAAGAGCTTAACTATCTGATCTTCCTCAGCTTTGGTATGCCTATTTAAAATGTTGGCGTATAGATTATCGAGCGCTTGCGGCAGAGATGTGATTATTTCGTGCAGCTTCTCTATCCTTTTCCCAGTAGCATATTCATCGATTACTAAATTAGTGACTAGAAGCGCCCATTGAAATCCTCCTTGGGCTTTTGATAATATTGCTCCCTGGATTTCATCACGTTTTAAGCGTGGCTTAATTTCTTTTAGCCGTTTCTGGATCACTGATCGGATGTCATCGTGATTTCGCTTATCCACGGAAATTGTTAGAATAGTTTCAGGACCCAGGATCGGATAGTGTCTGGAAGAAACACATATCTTAACCTGTGATTCCTCGCTCTCGATATCTTCCATAAGATCCTTAAAGTATCTTAATAACATTGTAGCGTTTTCTTTCCCACACTCATCAAGTGCGTCAATGAAAATAATAGTAGGTTGATTCTTTGACCCTATTGTAAGAACATCCGATAATAGGCCTTGAAGTTCTTTGTCGGTCCACTTCCATCTATCAGCCGTATAAGTACCAAGACGTTCCTCCTGGTCTTCAAATAACCTAGTGAGATAAGTAAGGTATTCTGGGAAGTATTTAAGCATAGAATTTAACAGTGCACGGTATATACCTAATGGTGACTTTTGCAGATTCGTTCCTTGTCCGTGGATAAAGAAGGATAGAACGAGCTCTGTAGGCCGTCTTCTACGCATCTCTATGACGGCGAATTTCATAAGCACAGACTTGCCGACGCCTGGATTTCCTTTGATCCAGAGAAGTCCTCGCGACTCATTAATCCAAGCTAAATATTTAGGCTCTTCGAGGAGCCACCAACATGTATCCTTCGCAGTTTCAATATGCTTGAATCGTTGCTCTTGCTCTGGGAATGATAGTGATCGTAGACACTCTATACTGCGTAAGTAGCTTGTTTAGAGATTAGTAGCAGCCTGCATACCTAAACTCTGTTTTGAAAGTGATGTGGATACTATGAGATTGTTAATAAACCGAAGTGTCTAAAATAAAAGATTCTGTTTCATACCGCTGGCATTAGACCGCAATTGTTGCTTATCCCCTGATGGAAAGAGAACAGCGCTGTCGCATTCCTTGGCTGCGAAACCGTCAGTTGAACAGTCCTAGCTTGGTACCTAGAATGAATGCTAGTTACACTGAGATCGAGACCATATGAGTTTAGGGAATGCCTTAATCATATCCTCAACTACTTCTGCCACACCCTCAAAGTCTTCTTCCTCAGCATTTCCGAACTTGTTCATGTCAAAGTGGGTCCGTGAGAGCGAGTGTTTACTCGTCGACTCGGAAAGGTCAAGACAACCAGCGTGCTGGCTGACTACAAGTCTCTGTTGCAGCGGTCAGTCCTGACATTGTGTGTACGCGTGTTTAACCTACAATCCGATCTTGCCTCCCTACAGTCCTCCCTACATTAGTTGCCTTAAGCTCGAAGAAGCATGCAATCCGAGTCTTATTCGCCTGACCCCGCATTTTCTTCAAGAAGCTATCGACCAGGTCCTGCAGGTACGCGTTCCCTGGTTGCAGTATATTAAGGGCAGTCGGCTGCACCTGATCCTCATCGTATTCACGCCGCGCTGCCTCGAGCATCTCCATTTGATTCATCCCCTCCGCGCCTCGAAATGGCGTGCCAAAGAAAATTAATCCGACGGTCGATAGGAAAACTCCAGGCCAATCGCTCTGGTATTGTTCGGCTTCTAGTAGTGCCTGAGGAAATCTTAGTTACTAGCACGTCCTCGTCTAGTTCGCTTCCTCACCTTTAGTACGACGAGCCCGCCAAAGCAGTGCGCTATAAATAGCAGCGGACGGAACGTAACATCCTAGCCATTTCAGCAGATATCCTACGCCTGTAAAGGAGGCTGGGCACCTTTCTCTTCCGCTTTAACGCTCGCAGCAACCGATCGGCTACCGTGCACACGCTCTGCTGCATTGCCTCCTTGCCAAACCACCCCGACTGGTATCCATATCGCATGATGCGTGCATACGGTACCACTGCTGGCAACATGCCGTCCTCGATGAGCCAGTTGAACCATCGTGGCTCCTCCGCTGTGCCGACGTTCTTGCACCAGCTATCGTCTGGATGGGCGCCGAGGCCATGGATCGCGACGATGCTAGTCGGTCTAGTGCAAGTCGGAGCAAACGAACGTTATGGATAAACGTACTCGATAATCTGGGAAGCTTCCACATCTAGCGGTGCCTCGCGGAGCACCTTCAGTCCGATGTCGCTGTCGGTCACCAGCCGAACCTTCCCCACGTTAGCCTGTCGTGCCTTGGCGCTGGGTCGCTGCACATACCATGATTTGCCTCGACGCAACGCGGGTGCCCACGGTAGGTGTGGCACAGCTTCAAGGGCAGAAGGGTGAAGTGGGGGAGGTATGTAGCCAGGCTGAGATAGCCGTGCGTTTTGCCTGGCTGATCTGCCTGCACCAAGGCTGAGGAAGGGTGCTGCGGCTGAAGGCGGCCTCTCGCTGCCTCAGGCGCAAATCCATTCCTGACATTGAAGACATCATATACTCTTTCCATGATTAATCCCCAGTGTACACTCGACCTATTTCGGCATAGTTCTGACGACCGGGAATGCCTCCGTTTTCCAAAGAAGCTCAGCTCGTGCAAGTTTATGAGCCCGCTCCTAAAGCACCACCTAATAATACTTTGCGCGGCTACCCTCTAGTCATGTTGGATGATGCTTCTCGAATGAAACAATTTCTCGAAAAAGAGTTATGGTCTGAAGACCTGGAAACAATGGCCCCACGTCTTTGGATCATGACAACTATCTCTAGTGGTACCGTAACATCAACTCGTTACTCGGCCCCAAGGCTGATGGCTCAGTTTTCTCGCGAAAATGCCGTGTATAGCACGGCCCCACATACTCAATGCAAAAACATACTCAATGTAAAAAAATCCTCGAGGATATATTTTCTTTAGTAAATCGCGTGTAAAATTATCCTGAATCGCGTCGCATGTATTCTATAGAGTATAAGAGAAAGATTACGAATAATTCCAGTCATATTACAGCGTTAAGGTTTTATTTATATATAGTTGCGGCCAGCTTGCTGGTAAAGGGCTCTAAGTAGAAGCCCTCACACTCAGAGCCCTCGCCAGCTTTCTGCCAGCTTTCTGCCAGCTTGCCGTCGGAGTTCCTAGGAAATGCGACTAGTTCGCCGCCGGAATTCCTATAGAATATAGCAAGTTTTTTATGTAGAATTTCGATAGATTTCATGATAGAATTCGACCGGTTTGCCGCCAGAAAGCTGACGGAAAGCTGACGGAAAGCTGCCAGCTTTCTGCGGGTTTGCTGTCGGCGTTCTGAGCTAGTATTCTATATAGAATTCTGATAGTTTCTGTGTAGAATTCCGTCAGAATTCTGCCAGAATGCTGCGGGAATTCCGCCGGAATGCTGCCAGCTTGCTGCCAGCTTTCCTGAGCAGTTTGCTGCCGGCTTGCTGCCAGCGTTCCTGTATAACACAGCGAATTTGCTATCGGAATTCCTGTAGAATATAGCGAATTCACTATTGGGATCCTTCTAGAATACAGCGAGTTCGCCGTCGGAATTCTGTCGGTTTGCTGGCAGAATTCTGCTAGTTTGCTGCTAGATCTCCTAGTGTTCTAGTATTCGGCTGTAGAAGAAGAAGGAGGAGGGAATTGTTATAGATTCAGTAGTTTGACCCAATTTTCATAGCGTTGTCTCGGTAGTAGCCTCGTGAGGCCATCAGCTAGCTGACAGTTTTACGATATATATGAGATGTTGACGTCTTTTGATAGTGCTGTCTGTCTCAGCCAGTGATAATTCTTCACTTCGCCAACGACATTCTCTTGCCTGGCGCGCCACTGGCTTGTCTTAGGCAAATTGCTCAAAAACGAGTATCTTGCTCTCAGCTTTTTCTTTCGTCCCTCCGATGATTTCGGATGCTTCGACTTTTCGTTGCTAGGAAGCTTTAGTATCTTGGTCTTTAGTGCCTTACTCTATAGTGCAACGTCGTTGAGCGGGGGTGTATAGGGAACTTCGACATGATCTTCACGAAGGAAAGCGCGCTGTTGGAAGCTTAATTAGGGTTAGTAGTCGCAGTTGTCAGATTAGCACTACTTCTAGGGATGTTGCTGGAAAGCCGCCAAAAAGCTGGCAGCAAGCTAGCAGCCGTCACTAGCTAGAAAGCTAGTTGTCAGAATAGTACTATCAGAATAGTACTACGTCTAGGAACGCCGCCGGAAAGCCGCCAGCAAACCGGCGGAAAGCTGGCAGCAAGCTGGCAGCTTTCCTAGGAACGCTAGAAAGCTAGTAGTGTTCTCTATAAGCACTAGCTAGAAAGCTAGTAGCGTTCTCTAGGAACGCTGCCGGAAAGCCGCCAGAAAGTGCCGGAAAGCGCCAGAAAGCTGGCAGCCTTCCTAGGAATGCCGGCGGAGAGCCGTTGGAAGGCGTACTAAGGAAAGGAATATAAGACGCTAGAACATGGAGCACACCTTTCTACACACATTAAATCAATTAATCAACTCAATCAAAATCATCCTTCTCAGAACAACGAAAATCTGACAGCTTCACTATAGAGTTCAATCGTAGGATATGCGCTGTAGAGGAATCTACTATACCTATCAATAGTGAGCAAGAACTATGCAACATTCTCGCAGAATACCTACGCTACTATCGTATAAACCACAGAACAAGGACTAGATCCTATAGAGCACACGCAGCACACACAGTACCAACGCTGAACGGTGAACCATCATAATATAACAAAAGGAAAAGGACTCAGTATAGACCCTCGAAGCCATATCTATGTGGCGACATGCACTACTAGGGCCAGTGTCCATACATAGACAAGACACAGCGGCAGAAGGGATTCCTCCTAGACCCTAAAAAAGCCAAGAAAGTCGCAGAATCCGAGGCCAAGGATCGTAGAGGACTACTTAATAGGATTTGAGAGAAGAACAAGCGATATAAGCGTTATAGAACCCAGCTATCAGATTCTAATTCGATAGAAATCGACGCTGGCGACGATCCTGCCCCACATCAGGTCCACGAGATATATGCTGTATAAAAATTTAGAAAAATTCAAGGTACTTAGAAAGTTTGAGTTGCTAATTTTAAAGTACCTATAGTTCGTCTTGCGATACGGTGCTTCTCTTGACGGCGGGATAGATATTCTTAATTATCTTCTTTATAATGTAAACATCATAAATAAACAATACAGACTTATGGTAAAATTTATCTATGTTGGAATTACGTAACTGACGTCATGTGACTGCTCAGCTTGCCGTCGGTTTGCTGGCAGCTTTCCGGCGGCATGCTGGCAGCTTTCTGAGTCACGTGACGGCTGCGTTCACTGGCTGCACCCCTTGCTGCCCCCCTTTCTTTCCCTTCGCTATGAGTCATCGCGCGCGCGCTAGGTCCTATAGCGCACCGTGCGTCACAAGGAGATTCACGTCTCCTTCTATATAAACTCCTCCATAGTTCTCTCTCTATAGAATCAATCGTCTTCTCTCATACAAAGTTATTGCAGCTGCAGACCGATTCAACCCGTGCACCTATTGCCTTGCCAACAATCTAGATAATTAGTTACTATAAACAAAGGGTTAGTTATACGTTCTAATAATTTTTTAAAATACTTCTATATACTTCGACAACGAAATATCTTATATCTCGCAAATTTTCTAAAATATTGATGGCAGACGACTATAAGCCCATAAACTTTATCAGCGTAGAGAGTACCTCTAGAGGACTCCCTGCAGTTGATATTAATGATCGCTTCCAAGACAGACCATCAAAAGGAGGCGAGGCGATTTTGAAGCTGCTGCTCGACAAGGGCGCCGACGTTAACGAGCAGGGTGAATTATACGGCAAGGCACTCCGGGTGGCTTCATCGGAAGGCTACGAGGCGATTGTGAAGCTGCTGCTCGACAAGGGCGCCAACGTTAACGTACAGGGTGGATACTTCGGTAACGCACTCCAGGCGGCTTTATACAAAGGCTACCAGGCGATTGCGAAGCTGTTACTCGACAAGGGCGCTGACGTCAACGCGCAGGGTGGATGGTACGGTAACGCACTCTATACTGCTTCAGAAGGAGGCTACGAGATAATTGTAAAGCTGCTGCTCGACAAGCGCGTTGATTCACACCCAGAGCAACGTCCTGATAGCTTCGTCTATTTGGCTTGATAGTAATAATAAATTTAGGTAAAGTAGGAGGACGAGAGCGATATAGAGGAGCTATAAAACAAGGTATTACGGTGTAGCGCCGGGTGTCAGATATTCGTTGTTCTGAGAAGGATGAATTTGATTGAATTGATTAATTGATTCTATGTGTAGGAAGATGTTGTTCTCTCTGTCTCTTCTCGCTACTTCTTCTAGCGTCTTATATTTGTCAGATTTTCGATCTTCTGAGAAGGATGAAATTGATTGAAGTAATTGATTGATTCTATGATAATTGAATGTGGTTATTGTGTGTTCTAAAGGTCTTCTACACGTCCTCCTTATATACCTTTCACTCATACGTTTTCCGTCAGCTTTCTGACGGTTTTCCGTCGGTTTGCTGGCGGCATTCCGGCGGCGTTCCTAGGGAACGCCACTAGCTTTCTAGCTAGTGCTCATAGAGAACACTACTCGTGTTCTCGCGTTCCTAGGAGGGCTGTCAGCTGACTGGCGCTTTCTGGCAGCTTTCTGGCAGCTTTCCGCCGGTTTGCTGGCGGCTTTCTGGCGGCGTTCCTAGGAAAGCCGTCACGTGACTAGTGCTACTCTGACATGTTTGACGCTCTTATATAGCTAGAACCCATCATATGACATGGCCCTAGCTGCTTACACAACCTCTATTTTCATTGGCTGCCTTGCGCACCCTAGCACAACTCCCGCGGTCGATCTCCTGCCTTGCCACTAATGTGAGCCCATACGCTCCTCAAAAAAATTGAATTCCGCACTAAACCTTCTGTAAAATACATTGAGAAGTCTTTCAGACTAGTTATGGCAAAGCAGGTCTATGAGACGTTTGACAGAAGCGAAGTCACGGATTCTATGCTGAAGGAAGCGGCTAGCCTCTTCAACGAAAGCTATAGAGTTTAGTGAACAGATCCTACGGGCTCTCAACAAATACCTAAGCAAGGTGAATTGCGCAAAGCCCGTTCTAGCCGTGTGTCTAATCGCTGAGATAGGAAGTCGCGTGAAGCTAAGCAACGATCGTCTATGAGACCAATATCTACCAGAAAACGTCGACTGCTCCTACGTAAAAGTCTCAATCGACAATCGCCTGGCAGAGAATGCATTTGCGTGTCGGTGGAAAGTCAACGACGAAACAGTATGCTGGATCACTCAACTTGTTGTACACGACGACTACCGCGAGCGCGGACTTGCAACCAGCTTGTTGAACTGCCTCCGAGGAGATGACGACAACATCTATGGCCTCATGAGTTCGCATCCTGCTGCTTGCCTTGCAGCTGCAAAAGCCTTCGGAGGTAATAAACACACAAACCCTCTTCATTATGATTCTGAAACTCATTGTCTCTTTAGGTGGTATCACCTAGTACCAACAGACTTCATTCGCGATAATGCAAACAGCGTGATGAAGCAATCACCTATCGAATATGTCAGGAAAGCTGTGCCTCGGGGCAAACTTTTCGAACCTTATGACGCCAGTGGCGTTATCTCGTTCGTTTATACTGACTTTTTCGTTGATCATACTGAACCGCTCGAGGCATTGCGCTGGGTTCGACAAGAAGGTCCAGAGTGGCCTCTTAGTGAGTTGCTTGATGGGCACGAATTTCTTCTCATAATGGAGACCCGACATCGGAGTCGATCTAGATCTCGGTCTGCTTCGAAATCCAGTGTGTGAGAGCCTTCACATTCAAATCCATCCCATGGACACCAAACAACAAATTTCTATACTCAGTTAAGAATTGTCATTATCACCAATGAAGTATCTTGTAAGGTTATTTTCTCGTGTATGAATGGTGTGCTCTCCTGACTTTTCCCATGCTATTGCATTCACTATCGTGCCCACTTCTCGATGTCCTCGTCTGCGGTGGATTTGTGGTACTCGTTCTCGTCCATCCACTCTTATGGGTCAGTGAAGGTTCGCTTCAAGTGATAGAACTCGCTCAAGAGGTCATTGAACTGTGTCCTGTTAGCAAGCGAGCTGTTTCTGAGCAGGAGATTGGAGTTGTAGATACGTGGGACACAGAGTGGTGCGACCCTAGTGCGCGAGTTTAGTATAGAATAAGCATACGACACCGTAAATTAAGACATCAGCCAAAAAAGGCTTCGCATGAAGGTCTCATGATAATAACGGGAAACGAGATTGATTGGTAGCTGAAGACTTGTGCCTTTCGGCCACCTGATCGACAGACCAACGCAAATCGGACAACGGTCTTCGAACACTTGCACAGCATCCCAAGAATTTCTTATAAAGAGAGCCACATGCTACGTATATGCCATTCGGAGTTCCCCTCAACGCTTAGACAGACTCCAGAGCGATGTCCCTTCGTTCAGTAGCACCACGAGAACAAGAGAAGGTTCTGTAAGACATGCACCCATTAAATACAATCTTTGGTCATTATTGACTCGAGAATAGTGCAAGCCAACTATGGCAAGTCCCAGGCTTTATGTCGTATTCTATCGACCACGATACGGAAATTATCAGCACTGGGCCTTATATTTGCAGACAGACGCCGACAACCTCATTTTTGAAGTTACGGACAGTCACCCAAACTTCAAACGCAATGTAGTGAAGGCCGATCCGAGAAACTCTCAAAGCTTCGTTAGTATGATGTTTCTGGACACTGTTAATTCAAGCGATATTGCTACAATGCAAAAAGTGGCTAAGACCACAGAAATTGACAATGAAACTGTGGAATGGGATTGTCAGGAGTATGTGCTTGACATGCTCGAGACCTACAAGAAGGCCAAAAAGGAGCTGATGAAGAAACGTGGTGCAATTGTGTGATACAGCATAATGCTCATTCCAGATGTCGACCCCAAACATAATCCCGTAATCATTCTCCAGGATAAGAGTGAGGTGAGACGCACGGCAGAAGAAAGTAAAACCAATCCCGGTCTTCATTCGTTGAAAGACAATTCGTGATTTTTGTGGCTTCATTACTCAGGATAATATCCACTATCTTCCCAATTAACGAGACCGGTAATGAAGCATCGGTTTTCCCCAGTAACTTCAAAAATGACATTTTCCGGCCGCAGGTCGCCATGAGTGAAGACGACTTGATATGAGTCTCGGGGAGTGAATGCGCGAAGGAAGTCAATAAACATCGTACTTCCGTACTTCGGGTCCGAGAACTGAAAGAACTCGAAGTCTTCCATGCTTAAAATTGGGACTGTGCTGCGGCGTAGATGTCTCCTTTGATCTTTGCATCCTTTACCAGCCACGCCACCCAAGGACATACCACGAGGAAGTCGTATCGTCCTGAGGTCCCTGAAAATAGTATCCAGTTGATCTCGAACAGAATTTTTTTGGTCAGCAGCTAAATCTGTCCATACTGCTTCGAGTGCCGTCCCTGGTAAGTAAGAAGTGAACAGTATGGACACGCGACCCATGCGAAGAAGACCAAGTGGTCTAGGTGCTGGGATACTGGGCTTGTACTCCAACAAGTACTGAAGCGTAGTATACTCGGTGAATTCTTCTGCTCCCCAGACCACTTTTGCGACCGTATCAACACCACACTTGACCACCATTCTCCTAGACGGAACAGTGCCCGAGCTAACAACTTCTCCATCTTGAATGAGTGCAATGAGAGCCGTAAAGAATCGTGCTTCTTTTCCGATAATCGTAGATGTATTTGTCGAAGTCATTTTGCTCTTGACTAATTCTCGTAGAGTCCGCTAACCGATCGATGATCGCGACATCGTGAAAAGAGAGAAAGTGTCGGACATCGTCTCGAGGAGTAGGAGGTTTGTAGTCGTCTTGCGTTTGCAAATCGTTCTTCAGAGAGGGCATACCTAATAATCCGAAGAGCTTTAGAAAGGAACTATCATTTGAAACAACACACTTTGACATACCATCTTGGTCCGTGATCTTCATTCGGTTTTCAAGTCTCGTCGAATATGTCGAGGGAAACAGCGAGAGCAGGTTGACCTCCGGATTTGAGGCAAGTGCTTTTTCAAGCTTTTTAAGGACACGGATGTTCAACTGAGCAGCTTCTGTTATGCTCTTACGAGAGGTATTCTCAAGAGATCTCTTTCTTGCCATGGTTGACTTCGAAAGCTGATCTTTCGTATTTGGATAGCAGTATCACTAACGTCGGCGGCTTGTCGAGGGAATGCGAGACTAATTGTAAGCAGCTAGGGCCATGTCACATGATGGGTTCTCGCTATATAAGAGCATCAAACATGTCTTCAGCACAGAGACTCATACATCTACACACACATCTATATACACTGAACTACACACTCAATCAATACATTCAATTCTTCACACTTGCCACTTCCTTACACATAGCCTTGGGAAACAAAGTGTTTCCAGCTAAAACCTGGGTAGGCCGACCAGCCTTGTGCAAGCAGTTCATCGCAATATTGAAAAGCTCCAAATCATGGCCAGGCAAGCCAATGATAGAGATGCCAACAGGCAACTTCTCATCCTTTCCACTAATTTTGGACTTGTACGTGTATTCCCCGATTGGGATCGTCAATTCCGGGGCTTCGAGAATTGGTGATAGGAACAAATTTGGGACTCCGATCGGATTGAAGTGGCTGCTCGGCATCTCGTCGCGATATCTGGGCGATATCTCCTCGATCGGGATAATCACTAGCGCTCCTCGGTCTTGCGCTTTCATCACGGCGCCGAGAAACCAAGCCTTGTATACCTCGAGTCGCTTAAGTGCCTCGACATGCGCTTCAGCGGTTATGTGAGATGATAATTCCCTAGGTAAGTTAGCGGATACTTAACCATAGATCCAAACTCACCATTGCCACCTCACCGGTGGACTAATATAAGCTTCTTTGCTATATTTCTCTTTGTAGTCTGTGCGAAATTGGTTGAAGTTATGGTAGTCCTCGTAGAAGAAAGAATTACGTGAGACGTCCTTCATATATTCTTGGAGACTTTGTCCGTTAGCCTCTTTTGGGGGGTTCGCATCCCATGCTTCATCGAATGAAATCTTCTCCTGCGTCACACCTAGAGAAGACTCTAGGTCTGCGACGAATGCGTTGATGATCTTAATTTGAGCCTGATTTTTGATAACGTTCATGTAGTCGAGTGCGTAGATAATGGAGGACGGTTTCTAGGAAGGCTTTAGATGATTCCACTGGTATTTAATTGGCAGGGAATCAGTGCGACGCTCACCATCTCATTTCCGGAAAGAGAAGGTAGAGATTTCCCATACCATGCTCTGGCGAATTGTTTGCATTTCTCAAGTTCGCGACCGAAAAAGGTCGGGACATCGAACCGAGGAAAGCTAGCAAGTAGTCCGTCATGAGGAAGAAGTCCATGGGTAGGTCTCATTGCGAAAGCGCCGTTCCAGTGACCGGGACGGCGACCGCTTCCGCTCGCTGAAGTCTATGTTAGCGCACATTGAAAAGAAGAGTTACCTAAGATATTAACTCACTGTCCGAGCCTATTGCGATATCAAGGAAAGAGTATGCGGCAATCGCAGCTCCACTCCCACTACTACTACCAGCAGGGGATTGATAGCCATCGGCGCGAGGGTTCCAAGGGGCTTGCCAGTCCACACATTCCAGAGGCTCTTCCGTTGCCGCAAATGAGGCGAGTTTGGTTGTCCCTACGATGATTGCTCCTGCATCATACAATATTTGAATAGCAGCTGCTGTCCTGGATGCAGGAGGATACAACTCATAGTAAGCCCTATTGCAAGCTGACATCTTAATGCCTTGGAACTGGAAGTTGTCCTTCACAGCTATCCTCCAACCCTCCAGTGTTCTCGGCGAGGGCGATCTGCCATTGGTTTTACTCGCTATTCGAGAGGGGACAGCCAGGGTGAGACTCTTTGGAAAGTCGCCAGCGGTTCGTAGTTTGAAGGGTTCACTTATTAAACGTCAGCAGAGCTCTAGGAGCAGGCGCAGTTTCGTACCCTACGGGTCCAAGAATTAGCGTGTGCAGAAACGCGCCATGGCTATCTTCATACAACTTCCACGTCGGCCGAAGGGACAAGTTGCTGTAAAGATACGGGCCAGGCCGAGGGCGGTGGTCTTGAGACGTCACCTGCTTAAACGCAATGTGCTTGGTGCCTTTGGAGCGAAGGTAGGCCTCAGCCTCTGGAGAGATTTCGGGTTTCTTGTCACCACCATACGTGAACAGTACTCCGACCAGAAACTCGGTCTGGAACACGTCGTCAGAGGTGTAATTATCAATCAGACTCTGGATCCAGTTCAAAGAAACAGCCGTGGTACTGGTCCCGGTTTCGCTTGCGAAAATAACTGTCACTGGCGACATATCTTGGAATTCATGTTCATAGTGCTCGGTGGGTTGGGGGGGCCAGAGCGCAAGGAAGTGGTTTTCCCCAAGGCTGAATTCCTGGGGGTAGAGAGCGCCATCCGCGGCCAGGCCACTGTAATTCATGCGGGATGAAGGATTCACGAACAAGCTGGGCAAATTTAACGGAATCTGTAACAACAGAGCGCTGATAGAATGGGAAAATATTGTGGAATTGGATGTGCGGCGAGGAGGAGCGGGGTGGCGGGGTAGACGGGAGCGGGAGCAGGTAGGTAGGCGGTAGGAGAAAGGAGAGCGGCGCGGGCTTGTCTAAATTTGCGGCTCAGGCTGATATTGATGCGACCATTGGCCACCATACCTTTATGTACTTGTGAAAGCGCTAGAATCCATGGATCCCACGAAAACGCTGGCGCATATTTGCGCCCTAGTCTTCCTTTACGATGGAGAGGTATATTCGCGTCCATTCCAGTTCTGTAGAAGCAACTGTGTGGACAAACCCAATCAACACGCCTGTTCACTCCACATTACACCAATCCTAGTCAGGTGTTAGATCTATGTGAATAGATGAGGGGATAATTGTACGTACATCAAATACGTCGTACCTGCCTCTGCTGGTGGTTTGCAGCTTCCCAGCCCAGCCACCGCCTTGTGGCCTGCCCCGCTGCAATCCATGCGGAATCCAGCTTTTCAGCGAGTCCTTTCGCCAACGTTTTCCTTCCCAACACCAGCGTTGAACACATCCGTTACTACTTCATCAATTTTGTTTGAGCCTTCGTCTTGAGGCTGGGCGTTGCAATTGTCCCTCGTGTCCCTCTTAGCCAGCCATTGGCACCACTTGTTGCTAGGTCCAGCGAAGCGGCTTACGGCACACAGGCAACGTCCCCGCACGTGGCCTTCACCCGTTAGACGCCCACCTCCAGGTTTCTCAACGGCCCCGAAACAAACGATGAGGCCTTAGTAACGAATCCCAGTCTGTCGTGGAAAAGCTATCCGGTCCTTATCTATCTCCGTTGCCTCGCCAAAAGGGGATCAACATCCAAACACGCTGTGTCGGACGGGGCACTTCGGCCTTTATGCCGCAGCCCGAAGGTCTCCACACTGTGGGTGCCTCGTGCCTTTGCAATCGGATCATACCTTTGACAGCATCTTCTACCAATCTTTGCTAACGTATCCTAGCCTGATTGCCGTCCCCAGTGTTGGAACCAAGCCACCAGATGAATAGACAGACGAAATTAGAAGCCTTTGGTTGGCGTCGATCGAGGAGAGCATCGCACCGGAGATCGGACTGTTCGCCTACGATCACCATGCTACTAAATCAACTGTCAACATGTGGCATGACCTCATCGCTCTAGGAGACAAGCTGCTCATGGAGCTGGTGGAATTAGTTGAGTCCCAGAAGGTATTGCGGAGGTGGTGAGTTGCAGACCCGGCGCATTCATATCTTCGATCCGGCCGACTTAGGTCGCAGGTATTGCCCTAAAATCGGCCTTTTCAGCGAGTCGCTGCCATTTATAGAAACGGCGCAATCAGTCGCCATTCTATTAAGGTCCTCTTTGCCGAAATACAGTTTGGACGGATCCAGGCTTGAGAGTACCATAAAGCAACTCGATGCCATCATCTCGGAAACCCATCATAACCTAGGATGCATTAGAACTAAGACCAATAGACCAGAGTTCACGTTGATCCATTTCAAAATGTTCAACGAGCTTATGATACAAGAGATAGACGAAACACGTCAGAACTCGGACAAACGCTTCGCTATTTCTTGGAACGAACTAGGAAATGCATATATAATGAACAAAATGTGGGAGAAGGGAGAGGAATGCTTCAAGGAATGTCTTACGGTTGCGCAACAAATGAGCGATTTCAAACCGGAAGAGTTCTCGTTCCCGTGCGTGAACTTGGGCCTTGCGTACTGGCTAATTTGGCGGCTTGATGAAGCGGAACAGACCATGCTAGAAGGCCTTCATTTCCGCGAGTGCCGTTGTGGCTGACAGAATTCACCTCTGTGGTGGTTGGGTCTACTCCAATGGCTCTGACGGCCGTACGTACGTGCCGCGCGCTTCCGACCGCTGGCCTTGAGAGTCTGTGATTATGTCCCCTTTGCTAGTTACATGCGCAAGCTTTACTAGCCTTGCGCTGTTGGTCGCATCTACAGCTCGTTGTGCTTGCCCTAATCGCACTTTCCGATAGAAATCCTTACCTATGACCTACTGCCACCCGTACATCAGTATCGATCAATGTGCGACCCATAATGTAAGCTGGAAGGGATTCTCTAGGTCTAAGTGCCGTGAATGCGATTTAAGGCGTAAGGAAAGAAGGGGGTGGGGCGTACTGCGACTAGGAATGGGAACTAGCTCTAATCGAACGTGCCATTACTGGAGAGAGGCTGTCGGCGGAAGGCTGTGGAGCCGCTACGAAGGGACTTAGCGGACATTCCCCATTAAGGGCACGCTGCTAAGGGCGAAAGGTCCGTGGAGCGACTAAGCTCAGAGCTGCCCAAAAAAAAAATTAAAAAAATAAAAAAATCACCAACGTAGGCATTACCAGTATCTGAATCACTTCTCTATGCTGCCCGCCGCGTCGCCAGCCATTCCTCGTGCATATTTTTCTGTTTCTCCCACTCTTTGGCCAGCTTCTTGCGCTTGCTCTTGGTCACCGCATTCCCCGCGGCGTCCACGGTTGGAATGCCGCTTTCGTCCCATTCCAAGTACTCGTCCGAGGTCCTGAACATTAGCAAGGGGTCGACCTTGGCTCGCTCGCGCAGTTCCTTCTCCCTCTCAGCCTCCCTAGTCTCCCGTTCCAGCTTAGCCTTCACCTTTGCAGCGCTAGCTGATTCCCGCTCCGCGCGCGCCTCTACGAGCGACTTATCGAGGGGCCGTACCAAAGCAGGCTGAGGGTTGCTGCGATCCTCGAGATAGATGCCTAAGTTCCAGAGGTGTACGTCGCGGAGCTGGTCGCATAATGCGAGCAGGCCTTTTGTCGGTGCTTGCTGGGCCGCGAGGGCCTTGACGTTGGTGCGGAATTGCCGGAGCACCTGATCGTATGGGTTGGAGGACTCGACCACTGGTGTTGACGCCGCGATCGTAATTCCGCCAGCGAGCTTCGCTATAGCCGTATGATCGACCGAGCCGGAAAAAGCCAAGGTCCGGACCTTGTCGCGCAGTTGAGATGTAGGGTAAATATAGGGTTTTGCTGGCGCGGGGATATCGAGGCCCGACCACCCTATATGATCAAAGTTGCTGAGATCTCCCCCAGGATCCAGACCAAATATGGTGACAATCCGTGTTACCCACCGGGCGAGCAAGAAGACTGTCTGATCAGAAAGTGTATCTACCGAGTTAGATTCGGTAACAAGATCAGAGAGAATTCTCATGACAGCTGAGGTGTTGAAGGAATCGCAAAGAGCTGCATCGACCTGGGCTTTCGCCTTATCCAGGGCGCTTAATAATTGTTGGTCTGCGATACCAAGCTCTTGCATTATTGTAGTTTTGGGACTGGAACGTTCCCAGAGGTCTAAGCTCTTTAGAAAGAAGTTGTTGAGCTTGCCTTCCCAGCTAACTACGGTCTTGATAAGATCGTCTGTTACCTCGATTCCATCCTGCCAAGGCATAAGGAGGAAGCAAATTCGGAGAGATCGTGCACTCCAGTCCCCTTCAGAGAGAACTATTCTTATGGTCGTATAGTTCTTGAGGCTCTTGCTCATCTTCAAGCCTCGAATCATACAATCTGTTAGCGCCTTTGTACCACAAAATCGGCACTTGAAACCTTTTACCTCAGTTGCCCCATGTGAATGAAGTAATTTGTCCATTGTACCCGGCAGCCCGGGGTCGACCAGTAAGCTTCCGATTGTGCAAGTTCGTTATCATGATGAGGAAAACGAAGATCGACGCCTCCGGAATGGATATCTATCGTTTTGCCGATCACTTCGGAGGCCATTGCAGAGCATTCAATATTCCAGCCTGGCCGCCCATGGCCCCATAGACTTGGCCACGCTGGCTCGCCTGCCTTGCTAGCTTTCCACAGCGCAAAATGACTCTTGCTCCGCTTCATTGGCTTTCCCTTGGACAGTGAACCTTCACCATCAGCTTGGAGGGCAGGGTCATTCTTGCTCCACGGTTACAGCCGGGAATAGCTGTGCCCAGCCTTCTCAAACGAATCGATGTCAAAATATACGGAGCCATCAGGGGTAGCGTAACCAAAACCGTTCGCCACAATCTTCTCAACGAAGCGGACAATTAGAGGGACATATTCAGTCACACGAGTTAGTTGGTCGGGGGCCAGGACGTTAAGGGCTTCCATGTCCTCAAAGAAGGGGCGTTCGAATTTCTGGGACAGCTCCAGGTATATTTTGTGGTTATTGGAATCCATCTCCGCGCCATGCAAGGCATCAAGATATGGAAGCAAAATATCGTCCGTCTTAGCAAAAAATTGAGGCAGCTTTCCTGAGGTTGCCAGGGCCTCGGCGGCCAACCGTGCTGTTCCAATGTGTGCTCTTAGCAGCGAATCTGCGATAGTAACAGCATCGCCCTCTTTTGCTGCCGCGGCGTCGGCCAGAGGAGGCTCGGCCTTCTCTTTATACGCCCTCTCCACTTCCTCGGAATAAGTCTCTGGGCTCGTACTCAAGGGAAGAGAGGGAAGGTTCCTGCCGATGTAGTGCCAGAATGCGGCCCTAGTCTTTGCCAAAACCGAATCGCTCACCGAGTCGTCCTTGATGAAATTGGTGTAAGAGTGATGAATTTCCTATGATGCAGAAGCTAGCTATATAGAAGGCGCTAGTTCGCACTAACGCAAACGCTACTGCTCCACATGCCAGAATGCGATTTCCAACAGTCCTCAGAGGCATGTTCCTGCTTAAGCGCGCGAGCAGGTACTGTTTGCGGCCCTGGAGGATGATCTTGTCGTCGATATCGGTTGTATTCATAACGAACCCGACACGGAAACCGAAGTAATCCTTCATGATTCGGCGGACAATGTCGGTTGAGACGTAATTTTTGGCGTGACCCAGATGGGCATCTTCGTACACTGTCGAGCCACACGCGTACCACGTCACCACCTCTCCTATTGGATCGACTGGGACAAAGTCATCCTTGCTCCTCGTCAGGCTGTTGTAGATTTTCAGTTGGGGTAGCTGAGCAACATCATGCTCAGCTCACGGTAGAACCCCGGTTAAGGCATTACTACAAAAGCTTCCCTCAAGCTGGCTTCGCTTGTGATATGACGGACCTTAAGGCGCGGATAACTTCGATAGATGATGCGTTAAGTTGCCAAGATTGGGGTGGATGAGAGCAATGCGATGGTGGTGCGCGTTGTGATGTGTGATACGAATGCGGCGGATTGATTGCAGGAGGTTTTTTTCCTGTACATTTGCAGTTCGGCAAAGTGTCTGTATAACAACACACAACTATCCTCCTCCGCGTTTCTCAAAACGCTACTGCTCTTCATATGGCGGAAGGATTCCTGTTCCCCATAGATCTGCTGGCTGCCGAGCGGCAGCGCCAATCTTAGACGCGGGATTGCCGCTACCGACGCGCGTCGAGAATTAAAACAGGCATGTAGCACGGCCACCACTTCAGAGTTTGTAATACTTCTCATTCTTTAGGAGCTTAGAGGCTTCCTCAGCGTATTCATTGATTGCTCTCAGTATGAAAATGTGGTTCGGATCTTGTCTCATTTTGACAGAATACGGTCGGGAACGATTATCAGCAACGAAGGAAGGGCGGGGAGCGGACCGAGCGTTTGAATGCGGGGTAGCGCCTTCGAGACTCGGAGGAGTAGAGCTCCGAGCCATATGATCACGTTACTTCGTGTCAGCCTTGCACTCTCATTCAATGTTACTATCAATTCCACCCAGCCCAAGGAAGGCACCTTAAGTATCTAGCAAGGCCGCTCCTTTACAATTTAACGATAGAAGACGGTCAAAAAGAGTAAAGTATCGTTTCTATATATCACTGGACTCTCTCCGACATTTACTCGGCCTAATTTCAACCTTCTAACCCTCTGCTACTCGACCAGGTACAGACTAGAGCCGCCCACCCTCGAACGCAGCAGCATATTCTTGTTCATTATCTCCGTTCTTGGTCTTCATCCAATTCATGTTGCCGTGAGATTAGTCACGTGATAGAGTCTTCTGGGGTAACGTGTCTGACTTCAATACAGCCGTGAACTTCATAGCCACAAGTTTGAACGATGGCAAATTCGACTGTAAATTAGATAGAATATTTCCTAATCAAAAGTGCCTTACTCTTTAAGGCCGCTCCTGATGCTTATTACTTGAAGCACATGACGGAAACAATAGGGTCCTGCGTATCTACCAAAAACATTGAATGCGCCAAACCAAACGCTCTTGCGATGCTCCATGGGCCCAAGGGCCATGCAATCCATGTCGTGTCAGGCGTATCGCGCCTAATGGATAATCACACCCTTTCAACACGTGATCTTAAGTCGTACATGGACACATGTGTGGCCGCCTGCCTGACAAGCTTTGACCTTCTTTTGACAGCCCGGAGCTTTACGGGTTGTACGAGTTGGGGTTGTCGTTGACCTGGTTGCAGATTCTGCACACTAATGCGAGGTCAACCTTGCAATCAACAAGGCTTAAAGCGCCATGAAGCCAGGGAGCGAGCTCAGATTCCGAAGGGGGCTTTCGAGGGGCTTTCGAAAGGCTTTAGGACCTTCTTAATTTGAAAACTCTTGCAAAATATGCAAGTGCAAAGGAGATAGGCGCAACTTCGTATCTGTTCGCTGTTCATTGCCGTCTTCCATAAACCTGAGAATGTTCATGTTGATGCAGCTCCAAAACTAGACCGCTCGCCACCATATATGTCCACTTCCTGGGGCCCAAGACTGCGGACTCGAGCCTGTTACATCGGATTCAACGAGATCATCCCTGGGCAATAGTCGGGCCAGGATGCGCTGCACGACACCGCGAACGCTTTACCTGTTTCTGCTGCAGGCGTCGGGAGGGGTCGCCGGCAAGCCGCGAAAATTCAACAGGTAATCCACAACACAATGCTTTTTCAAAGGCCGGTTCATAGCCCCTAAGCCGTTACGAAGTGTAATAAGGCTGTGGCGTATTTCTGCCTGCGCACGGTGGGCCGATTGACAGCGCCCACCTTACCGATCGGTTTCAGGCGCTTAATATACAGGGGTCGCATTGGCGGGTTGTGTACTCTTCGAGTTTCTACGAGGAGACGCATGGGCCTGCGCAGCCCGCATGGTAACACTACTTACGAGCCAATAAAAGCCGGTGGTACACGGAAGGCGCCAAGGGAACTTTAATTAGAGGACACGATTTCGTAGTACTCCACATCGATCACCGTTGGCTGATACCTGCATCCCCACTTCAGTTGCCCTGTCATACCGCTGATCGAACGGGCCCTCTCTGGTCCCTTTTCGACATGCGCCCTGCCTTGACGGTAGCCGGTAAGTTTTTATCCTATGCGAGGAGCAAATCTCTGAGCCTAAGTTGACGCCGGGTTATTCAGTCTGCAAGCCTCCTCGCATCCGCAGGCATCTCCGCAATGAGGGGAATGCTACTGTTGCTTCTGTAGCAGTCACCGATAGGAGTAACGAAGCGTTAACAGGGGCGTAGGAATTCACCAGCAAGTATAAGAATGGGCAGATTCTCCTTGAGATGCGGCCATCGACCTCCATTTCATCACTTGTATCCTACTTTACACATCAAGATGGGCGATTGCAATACAGTCCCCGACACTTCCCCAAGCTGTGGAAGCCCGAAAGCTCCTGTGGTCACACCGAGCCTGCCACGTTCTGACCCAATCACTACCATTTCTCTGGCCGAGCTGCTGAAGGATGTCGTTAAGACGATTCAAGCAACCGCACACACTCCTCAGTATTTTGTCCACGAGGATGCTGAACACCAGGCCGCAAATGACCTGCGACCAGCATTCAAGACAGTTGATGAAGTGTATGCTGTCGGCGGTGTGTAATGTCCGGTTAGCTGACAAAGCCCAGCTGGGACCATAAGATGTACCGGTACACCATCGTTGAATCAGCCGCGGAAGAACTGTGGAAATCGGACGAGTATGTCTTCGTTGTTCGCCGGCGGATAGGTTAGTATGGCAGCTCCACAGATGACCTCTACTAACCCGTCTACTTTAGGCCGGGACACAAGAGAGCCAACGTATTTTGTCGATATCAAATCGGAGCAGTTGCGAGACGCTTTGAATACCTTGTTGACGGATATCGGTGTGATCAATGTAATGGAAGATACGCTCTCTGTAAGCTATCCCCTTTACCGCAAAAATCGATCGCTAAGCAGATGTCAGGTTGAGCGGAATCTGTTGTACAACGTCCTTGATGACCTGTCCCACTCCTGGAACGATATTGATCCTGTTGACCACGCGCGTAAGGAGCATGTAGGTTTGCTGGTCGATTACATAAAGTCAGCATACAAGGCCACTGCATTACGCTTGGAATCCCTTTTACGGAGCCACCAGATCACGTATGATCTTTTCTGGGCGCTTTTCAAACCAAATACCATGGTATATACGACATGTCCCGGCACACACAGCCCACGGTGCGTCAAACACGAGTCTTGCGAGGAAATGGAAACGAAGTCCGGCTCGAGGTACTGGAGGATTGAGGGTCGCTATCTGGATTTCGATGGCACAGATTTTGGCGAGATGCTTATAGAGCTCAGGGTCCCAAAGTTTCGGGGAGTGAGGCAGATTTCTGACCTTCCAGCCTTCCCAATCCAGTACCATCCAGATGTTACTGAGGTTAAAGCCGACTTATTTGAATGCGGAACGAAGTTTATTGGCTTGATGGGAACGCACCACCGTTACTGCAAGGGTCAGGCTTTCTTTATGCATAAAGGAAATCCAATTAGACTTCCTGTTGAAGGCCGGATCGTGGTCGACGCCAACTTGTTTCGCAAGATGAATCCAAACTATTCCCAAAGAAAGACCAGCGAGGAGGAGGTAAGTTCGATCTCATCATTTGGCTTGCTCCATCACGCTCAGCCACAGCCTGAGCGGATTAAAAGTACTGGCTTGGAACCGACTAAGCTGTCGGAGGATGATCTACTTGTCTGTTGTCCTACGGTACCTGGTTTTAGTTTTAACAACAAGGCGTGGAGTGAGATATACTCTCTCTACCAATTGTCATCAAACTAATTCGTAGATATATAGTGGAATTTCCCGTACGAGATATCGAAGAAATACAATGGTCCTCGATGCCTTCCGATTGTTTGACGATTCCTAAGGAACATAAAGAGGCCATCATGGCTCTTGCAGAAGCCCGTACTCATCCAGCGAGCGACTTTAAATTTGATGACTTTGTTGCTGGAAAAGGCCACGGCCTTGTTGTGCTATTGCAGTATGATTCCCAGTACAAACTTATCTGCGTTCACTCACACATATAGCGGCCCGCCGGGCTTAGGAAAGACCCTTACAGCCGAAGCTGTTGCTGAGCATTTGAAAAGGCCTCTGTATTCGGTAGGTAACAATCATCCTTTTCATTACCAGTGCTCTGACTCTCAAGATCTCCGCCGGCGAATTGGGTATCCAAGCAGCGGAGCTAGAAGGGCAGCTCTCAGATATTTTCCAGATTGCCAGCCATTGGAATGCAATTCTTCTATTGGACGAAGCGGATGTCTATCTCGAGCGGCGTTCATCTCAGGATCTTTGTCGTAACAGCCTCGTCGCTGTATTTCTCCGCAAACTGGAATATCTGAATGGGATCATGTTCTTAACGACAAACCGAGTGACCGAGTTCGACGATGCGATTCTTAGCCGAATTCACCTTATGCTGAGATACGATTGTTTGAGTACAGAAGCACAGAAGCAGATATGGGGCCATTTCCTTTCTCGATCGCACACCGCTTATGGACCTCCCAGTATCCGTGATGAGGAACTCGTACAGTTGGTTAGCAGTAAGCTCAACGGGCGGCAGGTAAGGTTCCTGGGCTTCCTGTCGGGAATATCAATTTACTAACCACGAACGACCCAGATCAAGAATGTTGTTTCCACAGCCCACGCCCTAGCCACAAAGGAGAGGTCTGGGATACGGTTCACGCACCTTTCCACATCTGTAAAGCTGAGCGAGAAGTTTATCTTTGAGTTCAACGGAGCAGGGCATGTTGCCAGCGTTTACAATTAAGGGATTCCGTAGCGATCGGCTGAAGCGATATCCCTTTTGTTGTTGCCAGTGCAGTTTCGGGAGTCGAGAAAACCAGGGGAAAAAAAGGAAGACATTTGTGGGCGCTTCACAACAATAATCAGTTCTAAGAACAGTTTTTAAGGTATCATGGTAGACAGAATCCGTTTTAGTTCTCAGCATATCATCTAAGAAAAGGGATCGCTCTACAAGGGTGGCGAGCTAGATATAGACGGTGGAATTTTGGAGTCACTCTTTTGCAGTGCCTATTTCGGTTAAGTTCCATAGCTAATAAATCACTTTCTCTTATGATGTTTCTTTTCCCTTTGATTCATGCACGCAACATGGACTTAGGTCTTACATGCAAGGAAAGGGTCCCGAGATAACAGTGCCTCCCCTGCCGGTAGCTAATAATATGCTTGGTCATTGGAGGTCCGTTGTGGGAATTGCTGCATTAAAAGTAAGCGGAGAAAACCAGGGCGCTGGCGTGAATTATTTCGAGCATGATGTCCTTCGCTGGAGCTAAAGTAGAGGACCCGGACGTTAGCAAAGCGTGGGTGAGTTACAATAGGTCCTGGATTAATGTAGTGTGTTCCTGATCACCCAGAATGTGCGCAGGCGTCTCAAGGATCGACCAGGCTCTTCATTTTCCTTGTTCGAGTGCGCGCAATAAGGAAATAATAAAAAATCCTGTAGCAATTTGCACTGCATTCATTTTAGAAGTGCTTATGACGGCTGTGAGAATCGAACCACAGACCAAAAATAGGACAAAAAGGAATAGGAGGCTTACATTTTAGAAGTCATTGAATTCAGAGCGAGTTTCCGTTGAGCCACTCGAGTCGTAGCTTTTTGTTGTTTTGTCGATGGGAGTAAAGTTGGGTTTAAAAACATAAATAGGTGCCGGCCGGTCGTGTGTGTATTTACGGGTGCCCGTGGCGAAGTAGTACAGAGTGAAGGACATTGACGCACCTAGCTTTAGCGGCGGCCACCGTCTGTAGACCAATTTCCACAGTTATTAAGTCCCTAGCAGGTCCTTCATTTCAAAAAACTATGCGTGGGAGCTTATGCAAAGTACACCTGAAGACTCGAGTAACATCTGCTCAGTAGTGCTCTCATGATGTGTCTCTTATATCTGCAGATTGGCAAAAGGGTTGCAGTGGCACCTCCTAGACTCGAACCCACAACATATTGCAAAAAGAAATGGGAGCTTACATTTTATAATCCATTTTCAAGTCCTTCGCCAGTTACCAATGTAGGGGCTGTGCCCACTGAGCCATCTGAGATAGCTTTGATAGTATTGATGTAAGAATCTTCAATAAGATATAATATATGGGCCATAGTGATATTTCAAGAGCCTCCACAGACCAGGCAGGGTGGGGTACAAGAGGGAACCCGTGGACAGACCTTCGTTGGGGGAACGTGCACAGCTAGCCTTCACCCAGGCACTCGGCCTCAAACACAACAAGTCCTTTGCGGCAGTGGCCAAGCCTGGTCGCTCTTCGTGTTCTCAATAGCCGCTGAGATCTCGTCGAGCTGGAAGCTCGTCCGTTTATGGTTCTCACATGTCAGCCTCCTTCCAGTTTTACTACCAACTCACAGCCTAGAAAGGTAGTGCAAGGGCACCGCCGTTCTCTGCCATCACGGATTAATTCGCCGCAGAGGACAACGAACCATAGTGCTATCACACCTTCTTACACTACCCACGCCCGACAACGCATACATCTCATCGGAGATGGCGGACTCAAAGCCTAGCTCGGCGCTATCATCATCCTAACGGTAGTCCACGGACGAATTGAGAAATGCATGCATACTGGCCATGAATATGAGCATGGGGGCTATGGCATGGAACATTTGCAAAGACAGGGTATCAAGTGGCCCGAGGTGCGCTCATGGCCGTTTCACCCCCAGAGGTAATGCTAACATCGTTACTTGGATAGCATGATGTTGAAGAGACCAGATTAAGAATTTTACCTGACTGCTGGAAGTCCCACAACGATGAGAATGATAAGAAAGCATGTCAGAGGCTGTTGGAAAGAGCATAGTCGTAGAAATGCTGTCCATTTATAAGCCTGCTGCACTGACGCTCGAGCTTCCAGGGATCCTACATCAAATGGAGATTGGACCTGCCTATGGAAGTCTAGCGCACTGAGTTCAAACTCGTGAGGAAGGAGCCGTAGCATGACCAGTTGGTTCCCTGCAACAACATGTTATGAACGACCGAAGAGACGAATACATAGGGCGATGAGCACTTGCAAGCCGTAGACTATTCCTATTCCCAAAGGTTTAGAAAGGCCATGTCATCATATAGGAGAGCTGTGTTGCAAACAGAAAGTAACTGGCAGTCACATATTATGTGATATGACGAAGGTAGAGCATGGATTTGTATCCAAAGCATTGTACGCAAGAGCACATTGTTCCACCCAACACAATGTTCTTATTCGGGCCTCGTTAATGGGCATACCTGAGGCAGCGCATTCTCATGTCAACAGGCTTTGAGAAAGTATAAAAAAAGATGAGGGAGAAGGCTTTGATAGTAACAAAATACCATATTGCTGTCAAGGAACCAATGTATCTCAAGCATTAGTCAACCCAAGACGCAGGGCATTGTATGCATACCCTAAGACCCAGGCCCATATGATATAACTGTAGAAGTGATTTTGTGCTGGACCGCCGGTATTTATTACCTATTGGCGGCGTGGTAAAAGTGGGAAGACGTGATTCCCAGCTTGCTGGGTAGGCGCCCAATGCGACCGACGCGGCTGATGCCCGACGGAGAGAATAGTGCAGAGGGCCCGGCTCTCGCAAAAGACCTTCACACAACATATTCCATTATTGGTATCGATGTTTCAGATTCTAACCCAATAGACTGATTCAAGAGCCTTGTAGGGGAACATCCGCAAATTTTGCACCAGGGCCCTGACTCGGCGAAATACTTTTGGCGCCGCCGTAACATCACGAGCGCGATACAGCGATACTACACGTAGAAGAGATGTGGCTGCGATTTTTCCGGCTTCACAGCGGCGTTGCAGATGTGAGCGGGGTCCATGTGACTAGTAGCTGACACATGGGGAGCACTGGTCCCACTAGATGACGCAGAGTTGATTTTGTGATACCGATAAGCTCGTATCACGAGGAGCAATGCTGGTAGAGTGGACAACCCACTGGTGTTTCAAAGAACCAAGTCAACAGCAATTTGTCTTCTACTCAAAGTAAAAGGATCCGGGGCTGAGCCTCAAGTTTCTCTTACTAGAAAAGCTTCGCAAAATAGCCAGAGCCCTACAAGAAGACTAAGGTTCGGGCCCACACCGGTTCGAGAGTTAGGCGAAACCAAATATGTGGTAGAAGAGAGAAGGCAAGCTCCTATCATAGCCGTGTCCGTATCTTCGCTAGATAATACCTGTATTCATGGAACGGCGCTGGTGGCAGTTTCGGGATGGCTGTAATACAATTCTGATGAATATCTCCAGCAACATCAGGTTGGCTGAAACAAGGGTAGCTTATATGAGGGCTCCTAGCTACTGCGGCTTTGCTTCCCCTCATATAGGTATTTGAGTAGACTTGCCTGTCTTTGGCGGTGATGACGGCCGCGGGACTGGACCAGTGAAGCTTGGTGTTTGTTTTCAGGCCAGGCTTGGGGAAGGGGGCCCGCACCACACTAGGTTGAGCTGCCCTTGCGACACACCGCCCACCAACACAACGACCACTCTAAAACTGATAATATTTTGCCGCAACACTACACGCCGGGTGCCGACAGGTTCTTCTGGAACTCCCATTCCCACCTCATGACGCTGAATCAGACGGCCAAGTGGCCGGTTGGGCCTGCATCGTTGCGAGTCCAGCATACCAGCATGCAAGGGATAGCACGCACATCAGCCCTTCGCTTCTAGGCACTTCTCTTGCATCATACTCGCTTGCTCAAAATACAGAATGTGTATGAGCAACGGTGAGAGTGCATAGAGAGTTCAGCGAGTAAGTAGTGTCCTTTATTGATTTGGCCCACAACCATGGTGCATGGGAGGTCCAGCTCGCGAGGCAGAAGATAACCTCAACTGCGTAATGCAACTCTGCAGTTCTCATGCCCTCGACCAGAGCTTATCGCGCAATGAGGAGGCGTCTTAGATCTCAAGGAAAACAGGTCCCTCCTGCGACTTCAGAAGCTCCCAGTCACCAGCCGAGCGATTTTTACGCTAATGAAAGATTTGGCAGGGACCTGATCACCATTACACTCCGTCTGCAATCCAGAGAGTGCACCCCCCACACCTTCAGTGTTTTCGACAGCAAGATCGCGAGAGCGGGCTATCTGTACAGCAAGAGACGAGCATAAAAAGCAGTTCTTTTCTCTCTCCACTGGTGGCCACAACGAAGCAATTGGGCAATGGCCCCTCGGCTGCCGTGCAGGTCCTGGTCGAACGACGGCGGCGATGGCGACGGCGACGGCGACGACAAGAGTAGTGGGATCAATAGCTCCAAGACAAGGAGGACCACATTCTGTCTTTGGAAAACGTTAGAGTATTGTCCACAAGCTGGCTTTGGAGTGTCTTCAAAGGGTTCGATCACAACAGAGCAGTATGTATTCATACAAGTTTTCCAACACTTTGGTGACCTTACTGGCAGAGAGCTTGACGGTGCTCAACAACGCAGAAGGGTCCATACCTTCATCCCGCTGCCTGCAGCAGACTCACGAGACGGCGATATACCACCCTCTTATGGCTTCAGCATCAACATCGAGACAACGACAGAGTGAAGCAACTTCTTGGTGTGTTTGTCAATAAGGCAGTACGAATCGTGCCGGCCATCACTCTGCGACCCTCCTAGCCACCACGGGGCTAGGTCACTACTCTGCGCTCGCCGCTCGACACCTTATATTGATAGAAGGCAGCCTTACAACAGCTTCTTCACCAGAACAGCTGGGATATAGCGGCACAGACATCTTTGGGCCTCTTTGCGAATAGGGTTCGAAGTACAGAATGGATACAACACAGTACCCGATGCGGCAGTGTAGTTGGCAATGAGAGACTGATAGGCGCCTATGGTTGGAAGCTCTTGACGCCCTTGATCGCACAAGTCCTTCGCAAGCTAAGCCATTTTATACGTTCCTGTCAGGCAAGAACAACTACGAGGCATACCCTACGAAGTCCGGTCATACTGCATGAAGATGGGCGGTCTCATGTGCCTTTTGCAACACGAACAGCGGCGGCCAGGTGGCGATATCTCACATCCCGATTTCGTCGGAGCTAGGCAATAACCTATGGAAGTGGAATTTTCCAAAAGATACCTGCAGCTTGTATGGCAAAGAACACGGAGAGTCGTCAGGCTTCTTCATTGGCTAGCCATGTTCAATGACAGCCAGTTTACGTACGCTTGGACGGCTTCTCGACCATACGATACTTCCGGTGTCCAGATCACAATGGCTCGCGCTTTACGCCCTAGGATATCGTTGCTCCCTTATACTAGGACTATACCATCACAGATCAAGCTTCATTACGAATCCAATCATAACTCTCAGCCATAACACCTGGCTTTCATATCTGCCAGCACCACAGTATTAATGGCATCAGCTATGTCGCGAACTCAATACTGCAGATTTGGCCTTGAGATAGGGCATAACCAGCTTCGGGAGAGTTAATCGTCTTCATGATGTGGAGTACAATGGCGCTTCCACTCCTACTGAATTTTTGACTTTGGATTTGCATGCTACCAGAACGACACCATCCTGTCATTTCTTTAGAATTTTGTTACTCAGGCTCTGTTGCTGTAAAATATGTCGAGCTAAAAAAAAAAGAACAACATTTTCAGACAGACTCAAAATCGATCTTCGGCTAGCACCATTCTACTAGCACCAAAAATCGGCGACCAGATTTATGGCAAAGCCAGTGTCGAGCTGTGAACGGTGGCAAAAACTGCTTGAAGTTGCACAACCGGATGTTGGAAAAGCGCAGATAATACAGTCCAACAGTGGCGGAGTGAAGATGCCTCTAAAGTATCCAAGTCCTGCAACGACATGCCCGAAAAGCGCCTGGTTCGAAAGCCGAGTTAGTGCGGTGAAAAGGAAGAGAATTTACCAACTCGTTCAGTAAGCTCGATGAAGAACACAGACCACAAGAAATGAGAGACGATCGATGAACTGGGTCGGTAAAATTAGCTTTTCATGTCGGATACGTCATGTACAAGCTTGGAGTAGCGAGAGAAGGAATGGGGCAGCTGAGTGACCTCGGCTAGCTCTAGGCTCATACTTCGATACAGGCGTAAGAGGATATTCAAAGCCGTTTAGTGGATGCCACGAAGAGAAATGACCTTAATCGACAACCATGTCCGGGAGTCCAAGGGATTGCGGATACACTGGATTAAATAGGAGATTGAACCAGGATAAATCAGGATACCGAACCGGGAGACTATACCAGGAGACCACATCAGGAAATCCAGCCAGGAAATTCAACCAGGAAATTCGACCAGGAAATTCGACCGTACAAAATTATATAAGTAGATTGGAATGCACTCAATAGCGCCATGGTTCAAAAATGTCGTTGATTATAATCGCAAAGCCATATGTTCTCAATGCTCTTTCCAGCTAGGAAAGTGACAACCAGCGCCAGGACCAGTACCTCTCTCGACGAGCCACCAGAATTCAGTCAGCAATCTGCCAACCGATCATGCTGGAATTTGCATACATGGACCAGAGTCCAATCTGCACAAGGCTAAACTCGGCATGCTCTTTGAGAAAAGAAACTCCAGGACCCTGCCGCCAAGCACTGTACGAGCTGCGAGGCTGACTTCAAGCTTATCACACATGAAAACCATATGGATAGGCCTATGTTTCGAACCCAGCATTGGAGGTTTTTATACGCCAAGGAACATCTTACTTGAGGAAAAGCATGTCGACGGCTCGGGTTCAGACGAATTCGCCAGCGTACACGGAATGTAGTACTGTTTGTGGTATGTCACAGTCACCATCAACGAACGTATTGTGGCTGGCTTGTATGATGGAGCGTCAAGTCACAATGCTTCGTCGCCGCTTCATGAAGACTGAACAATGGAGAAGGTGCATAGCAGCTACCATAGTAGCGGAAACAAGCGTTTGTTGAAGAGCCACACAGCCAAAGACAGGACCAGTGGTTTCCGAGACACTTTCAATTACTGGTGCTGTACCGCCACCTCAACACCTCTTTCAGCCTACCTGTGCATTGACGGGTCGGTGCATGTCAAGGCTGACGCAAACGATGGAAGCTGGCCACATTCGATAGGGTTATACTGATCCTTCGACCCCAAGTATATGCATGCCGCAGCCGTACACGCCCAAGAGTAGCAGCAAGAAAATGATATGGCTTGCGATGTCGCAGTATAGTGTTGAAGCGGCAAATTTCCAGTAAAGCGCCTCGATAGTAAACTTGTACCCATGGCTGTTGCTGTGCAGATTTACCTGAGCAACCTGACAATATCTGCTTTCAGTATCTGGAATTGTCGCGTTATAGATAGGCGACATATGACAGGATCCTAATGGCTTGCTCGCTCTTCGACGCGCAACAACCGCAGGTTCTTGGACCCTGGGAAATGTTTCGTTCGCAACTGGCGGATGTCTTATCCTTTCCCCTACTTGACGTAGACATGCTGCTAGTAAGAAGCAGTTCTCTTCGCTCTGGTCCGCTCTTGCATCGGCGCGTTGGCTTGTTTCGGTTTGCAGAAGACTGCCCAGCGAACATATGTCCTATTCCTTGTACAGAGACCGGCAGCCCGCGTGTATCCGAAAGAGAGCGTCAGGAGCCCGTCTGCCTTGTTATAACTTCGAAACGCATGCCACTTCGTTGTGTAAGCTGGCGAGGTAGATGGCGTTGACCTATATCCCTTCTTCCCTTCGCTATCTCGGGGAGTTGCGCGCTTTGTCAGTGCATGCACCGGCTTTCAGTACTGGCGAGGCGATCCATGGCAACCGCTGTTACGCTTGTCTGTCGGACAGGTATCCTGACAGACTGTTGAGACCGAGTGTCCTGGGGCGTTGGTGTTGATCAAGGCATTGGCGCTGCGGCTTAGGAGCAAGTGGTTGAAAGTTTGAAGGCCACAACAAGGAAGAACGAGCGTCAACCTTACTAGCTGCGCCCGAGAAGCCGACCCCAGCCTGCCCACTACAGCATCCGGAGCGCGAGCTTCGTGTGAAGCCTGCCTTGGCTGCTGAGCATGTGCATGTGCTGCAGAGTAAGATAATACGCACAAATGTTGCCGAGTAGGTGTGCTTGGGCCATTAGCTTGCAACTTGGCCAGCGACAAGCGCCTAGCAATGCCTGTGTCCGCCGTGCAGGGTCATCGCACAGCACGCCTTGCAAGCTTGATGCAAGGTAGCCATACATAAAGTGGATCGAGGCTAGCGGGGGTTCTGGTCCGATGGTCGCGTACGCGTTGTGCGGGCCAGCTGAAAAATCAGCTGAATGTGGTATGGCTCGTCTGAACTCGGCTCGGACGTCGCATCATCCCAAAAACCATCCATATGCCACTCTGTATACTCCCTACTATACAACGTTCTAATAGCTATCTTCCCAGAAAATGCCCTCGAGATTTTTCTCCTAAGCCTTGTTCAATTCATGGCCCTCATGGTACCACGGATATGCCAATGGAGAAGCCTCGAGGCAGAAGCATCTTCCAAAGTATCCTGCTTGGGGAGGCATTTTGGTGATGCAATACTCAGCCACCTTCTCTTAGCTGTCAAATTATCTCAACGCAAAAAGCTGGTTAGAAAGGCTCATTTCTGTCTGCCAAATGGTGGCCCCAGGGCTCTGGATATCATATGCCTGTTCCCTGCCACGGTTAGGAAAGGATTAAAAAGAGATAGCTACCGACCATCCAAGACTTCTCGATCAATGCGAGGTCATCGGCCGCGAAGGTGGTGAGAACCAGCGGACATAAGAGAAAATCCAAGCCGTGCCTCGAAAGCGGTATTCGCATATACTAACCTACAAGGCGCCTCCAAGCAAGGCCAGCTTACTCAAAAGCTGACGTACCTTGGGTGCATGCGAAACCTTAAGGCCGCATCTGTTCACACATAGTCTTGCTCCAGTCATACTGTATGGGGAAGCAGCTTCTGTTCTATGAAAGGGTCTGTGCTTAGTCTGTCGCTGCTTTTCACGCCTACGTGTGTCGCACCCACAAAGCCTACATATTCACCAAATGAGCTTTTGGATGGCAACTAGAAGGTTAACCCTGACCTTATCGATCCTAAAATTGGCAAGCTCCTTGTCGAAACACCGGTGCTGAGTTGGCAGTGGTGTTTACGCTTGGTGTATGGATATTTCAAAGCCAAGATCGTGTTTCTCAGGGCTGAAGACCGGCAATCCACTGCAAGTTTCGTGAAGGATACCAAGCCAGTGTGCTCTCTACAGACAATTCACAGCATAGCAGTTCGTTCTTGTCCAGTAGTCAGCAGTCCAGGGCTGCAAAAGCCTCTTCTATCATCATAAGCAAAGAAGCAGGAGCAACAGTAGACCGCCCCACCGATGGGCTTCAGCCTAGTGTTTTGAACAGCTTAGAGGAGGGCTTGAGTGAAAATACCCAGCTGCATGGTGCTGGCCCGACAGAGCAACATCAGTGCACGTGCATACGTCACAGCGTCACGGCACCGATTCCTCCTCACCCTCAGAAGCCTTGCCAGACCCTGGACAACCTTTTTTCGACGCCTATATATATTTTAAAATTCGCAAAAGTCCTTCAGTAGCAAGTATAGTGCTCTGGTATGGCGCTATACTTGCTACGGTAGTTGAGAACATTGCTAACTTTTCGATAGGTCTACTGTTCGAGTTCGTGATTGAACAGAAAAGAACAGAGACATACACTTGATCTAAGACATTAGTCAAAGAGAGCAACTTTTTTTTTAATCTTTTTTGGCAGAATCTTTATTCTGTTCGGTAGCCAGAACCGGAACGTGTTAGCCTAGACTGCGGTAACTGTGGGTATCTTACTTTTCGTAAGATACATAAGGTGCTAGCCCTTGACAGCCCAGTACAGCAAGGGAATCACAGTCTGCATACCTTCTGAGAGCCTTCATTTAGGGAAATTGTACGAGATTGATCCGCATGTACCATCCGGTAGGAACACGTAAAGCCGAGTATCCTAATTATATCGAGTCGGATCAGGGTTTTCCTCGTGTCATGTTGTCAGGATTACACAGCCCTAGCCAGATACAAGCACCCATATACTCCTGCTCGATTCCAACTCGTACACAAGTGCAGATCGTATCCCGAATCGGCAACAAAAAATTAACACCAGCATTAATGTCACAACAGAATCGCAGGATATCTTGCTACATCTGTAGAAACTACTCCTATCCTAAAGTATATCAATCTATTTTGAGGAAAAGCTTTGCTATATCAAGCCTCAAAAGATGCTGAAAGCCAAGATGCGGCTTCTTCGCAGGCCTTAGCAAATCATTTATTGTTACAAAACTCCTGTCGTAGTGTGCGAATCCCGATTTACGCACATGGATATCAATGTCTCATCTTACATTGATAATCGTGCTCATTACAGAGTTTATCACTAGCCTCCTAAGTGCTCAAAGTCTTCAATTATCCTTTCTTTGCATCGCGCAGCTTCTGTTGAATTGCAAATTTCTGCTCCCTCAGCTCCTTCAATCGCTGCACCTCCTCCAGCTCTGCATCTATGCGGCGCTCTTCATCCTCTAACGCTTGAATCTCCGCTGGTGTAAGCGCTTGCGCGACTTTTGGTGACAATGGTACCACAGGAGCTGCGGGTACTGGTACTTCTTCTAAGAAGGGTTCGGTCTGATGCGGCGAATCGGTCGATGTCTCTTTTTGAGAAGGCTGATGCGTCATGGGCACGGGCGCACTCATTGTGGCAAATGTATTCGATTCTCGGGATCTAGCAGAAGCCTCAAGCTCGGTAGGGTTATCGTCCGCATGGAGTTCGTTAACGGCGTAGTGCTCCGGAGGGTATTGGTGCGACTGGTACCATTGGCCTTGGTGAGAGTATCCATACATTGGGTCTGTGCTCGCGTCTAGCTCTCGCGTCTCGACGGATTCGCCCCCGAGTTCCGGTTTGTTGGAAATCGCTATCGCGGTAGGATCGGTTACTTGCTTCTCATCGCTCACGGCTACTGCAATCGGCCCGCGAGCTAGCGTCTTCCTTCTATGCCGTTTGTAGAGTGTGAAGACAACAAGAAGTATAACCAACACACCCAGGACAACACCAACTGCGATTCCGGCTTTTGCGCCGCCAGATAGACCACTGTTCTTTGGTGCAGTGTTTCCTGGGGGTGATATACCGGGGCTTGACCCGGTAGCTGGGGGAGAAGTACCGCTGGTAGTCGGTCTTTCCGAATTTCTTGAGGTTGTTGTCGAAGAACTCGATCCTTCTGAAGAGGGTGAATTTAGAGTCGAACTTAGGGTTGAGGACAGAGTTGTGCTTGGCGACGAAGTAGTTCGAGTGGACGACGAAGTCCCAGGTGCTGTGGACGATTCGCTGACGACATCTTTTACATCTTTACTTGGACACGCTTGTTGATTACAGCGAGCTTGTTGTTGAGCATCATTCGCTGCAGCTGCTATGCACTGATTTTTCCACTCGGTGCAAGTAAAGGAAGGGATTGTATTCGTAAGCTCCGTAGACTCGGAGATGGATGTTCCTCCGTTACAGCTACAGCTAAAGTCAAGAGTCGACTAATTGAGAAGCTCAGCATCCTCCGGGCGAGTACATTGAATGTTGGACGCTGAACCTACCGGATCGCATGTGTTGACCTGTGCTCCGGAAGTACAAAAGGTGGAGCAGGTTGCTGTTTGACTTCTGCACCATTGTGCCTTTGAGGAAGATGGCACAGAACTGGGGTCAATAGCGCAGCACGGAGTAATTGACGAATCCATCTTGCGCAATGGCAGACGCAAGAGACAAGAAGCCGGCAATTGAGTTTGAAGAATTAGTAACGAGGCTGGGGCTTGCGGGGTCCTTCAATCTTAAGTGATCGTGGCGCGCCGCTAGCCTGGTCTCCCGTATATGTATGTCACTCTTGGCTGGATGCCCGACAATGGCTTAGGCGTCTGTGGTTGGTCTCCATTCGTGGGATAAGAGCGTGTCACGGACCCCAACTCAATCAGATCCTGAGATGGAACAAGCCCTGGTTGTAGTCAGCATGAACTTTACCCCTATAGGTGGGGGCTAAAAATTAGTCTATTTGAATATCAGAATCCACCAGCACAGCTGAATTTGAGGAATAGTTCAAACTCTTCCAAGACAAATTTACTAGGTTGACGTTGATAACTATATAGGTGCGCATGTATGCAAACCACTTGCAATGCAGCCAAGCACTCGAAGTACGTGTTCGTCAATTAAATAGTTGAGTGTTCAGTTAAACTTAAATATCGAGCGCAGAGCTCTTTCCTGTTGCTTCAAGCAAGGAAGTAGGGAATTACTCTTAAGAAAACTCCTCGATGTAAAATATCTAAAGGGAACATTGGATAAAGAGCCTTATGATTCGACGCTTCTCCTCAACCGATGTACGTTTATTTCTAAGTAAAGACAAATTGACAGCATATCGAACCGATATAAGGAAAGGAATGAAAGCTGCTATCATTATTACCAGATATCAATAATCTGCGTAGTTACAAGCCAAGCATCAACTTCACAGCCACAGCAAATGCATAAATGATGTCGTAATGCTCGATATAAAAAGCACTCGCCCACAAGTACATAATGATTATCCACTCTCCTCAATACAAACGGCACATCTGCGCCGTCAAGTGCGAAGATGCTATCTCCAACAAGCAGATCTGCGCGTGCAATACCAATGGATTGCTCCGTCTGGAACATGGTTTTACCATCACCAAGTAGGCGCTTCATGTCTCTAGTGAATTCATCAAGCATTGCTCGAGCCATACTTGGCTGCTTTTGGCATATTGGTTTTGCGACAAAATGTGGCTTGCAAGGACGACATAGGTGATGTTGACCGAAGGCTTGCGGAAGGGTTTTCGGGAGTAACCGGACTTGGTCTACAGAACGTATGCCAAGAAGCTTTGATATAGTATCGAGATGGTGAGCACGAACACGAAGGCAGGGCCACATTGATGTGCTCACACCAGGCGAATTGTGCGCTTCTCCCCAAGCAGCGATAGACTGACAGTGAAACCTTGTCTCGCGGGATTCAATAGAGAAGTGGAAGCTGGGAGCATACAATCTTGTAAGAGGCAATGCTGAAGACATCTTTTCTCCCAAGATTTTCAGCCAATGGAACCATACGGCGGTGGATACTGGCTCAGCTTGTGGTAAACATCCAAGAACTTTTTCCAGTACCAGCTCATTCGATTCTTCTGAGGCCCATGTATCATCCAATGTCTTCGGAGTGAACCATGTTGATGCAAGGTTATCCATTTCTGATGCACTGAATTGAGCTGGCAATGGAACGTAGCCAGCCTTTATATCCCACCTAGGAACCCAGCTTGGAATACCGTGCACTTCGAAGTCCATACCTTGGCCTGTAGTGTGTTTCAAAACTCGAAGGTCTCCTCTGCTCTGAATCAAATGAGTCGCTAATTGGGTGAATACTTCTTCTGTAGACAAAGAATAGTCAATTGGAAATTCTTTCTGGAATTGTTCGTGAGCAAGTCCGAGCACTGCAAATACTTTGTCCCTCGCATCGGTTGCGGAGCAATGTCTGCTTTTGTGAAGGACAGTCAGTATGTCAGGCTCAGGTTGGCTTGCCGGCAACCACCGCAAAGCACTAGGCGGTTCTATTGACAAATTTATACACAGACCAAGAACTTTATTGATAGAATCCGAACTCCAACGGGCTGTCTTCTCGCCAGCCATCATGGTTGCTAGTCTTGCTAATGCAATTTCCTGGAGGACCCAAACTCGATCGAGCCACCGGTGCTGGAGGAAGTCTCTAATGATAACGTTAAGGCGATCTCGTTTAACTTCGAGCAGCGCAGTAGAGTTGCCATTAAGATAATCTAGCACTCTGTCGGTTACTTCAGAGCCAGGTCCTAGGTAAATGACAATCTGAGATGCATTGCCGAAGATCGTGCCCATGAATGCAACTTGATGATTTCTCTCCGTGATATTGCCCTGGTCGATACACACGGCATCTACCCATAGGTACCGACTGCGGCCTTGTCGACGAAGAAGCTTGAGAGCAGCCTCACATGTTTTGGTGATGGATATTGTTCCTCCATGACAAAGCACCGACTGGGAGCGCGAATCGTCACCGTCTTGCGTCGCCCAAGCATAGGAGATGGCTTCGTAAGGCGGGTGATTTGCCACGTCGACATGTACGATGTCCACCTCGATTTCATCCGTGGGCCGGCCTGGAAACAAAATGACAAGTCTGATTTCCTGGCCGAACGCGTAATTCAGACGAGCGTATTTGTAAGGAGCGCGTCGTGAGCACTGTGCCACAGTGCTTTGATCAGGTGGAGACTCAAGCTGTGTTTCTCCACATGCCAAACAACAGCGCATATTATCGAAGATCTGAACATCGTGATGACGACAGGGCATTTTGGAAAATGGGCATAGTCTGATGTTGTAGCGGCGCCGGCTCCGACTGATGCACTGAGACCTCGGCATGCTTACGAATGACATTATTCGATCCAAAGGCGCTTCGTATTCGGACTGCATGCAGGAAGAACAGGAAATTGGCTGTAATGGCGCCGGCCATTTCCTTGAGAGTCCCCGATCATACTATAGAAGCAAGCAAGCAAAAAGTGCCAACGATCATTCATAGAATATATACTCATCCTTACACAATTGGAAACGGATTTCTTGAGTGGTATTTTGCATATCCATAGCCGCAGCTATGCGATTTCGCACACTGCAGTCGCTCTCCGAGGCGCGATTCTCTGAACGAAGATGCAGGCTCTTAGAGAAACAGCTGGAAACAGGAGTGGAATGCAAGGGAGGTTGGCGATAAACTGGTACGTACCGCGGCCGGAGTTAACGGTTTAACACCGGGCTTGACCTTATCGGTTGTGGCGGCCGCCAGAGCTTACAATTCCTCCGGCTATGATGCGCACTCGCGATCCACTTTCAACCTCCACCGTTGGCTACAGCTCTAGTCGCCCATAATGAGCTCGCCAGGATCCCCTCCTCGTGATCCAAGAGAAGTAGACGACCCGCGCACCGTCATCTACGATCCTAACGACCTATTTTGGCAAGATACTGAAGATGATAATGACGACATGGATTATTTTCCCGCAGAGGGTGATACCGAGAACGGTGAGGAAGAAGAAGAAGAAGAGACAGACTTTCATGGTAAGGATAGAGGTTACAGTGGGGCATGTTGCGCTATCAAAGCTAATCATCGGTCAATAGATGCAGCAGAGAACCTCAGCGGGGTAGAGTTCGAAGTCGAGATTGAAGATGAGGATGATGAAGACGAAGGTGGCGATGCTTCTGGGGGAGGTGGCATACCGCGCCAGACTATAGCCAGTATGAATATATTTCATCCAGCCCAATAATCACTGATCCATCCAGTTTCACGCGACCAAATACTACAGCTGCTTGGCCACTCGGGCCTTCGCCAGCTCTTTGCTAGTGGCACATTCATGACAAGATTCGTACAACACCAGCCATATCATGACGACGATGAAGAGGACGATGATGATAGCGAGACGGGTACGGGTTTTGACCCTGTCCGACCTCGACGAAGAAGAGACAGAGGTAGGGCGACATTTGAAAAGGTTCCAAGCGATGTGGGGAAAGAGTTGATGGATGCTGGCGTATTTGGTTCGAACTATCGCCCGGAGGATAGTATAAAGAGGAAGAAGAAGTTGGCATACAAGGTGATGCGTAGGGAGCTGGGCCTGGGTAGCGATGGCCGACAAAAGAATGCAAACAGGCTGCTCAAGCAAGGACTGATTCCGGAGAGTGCGGCAGACATGATCATTCATTACAATTCTCGCTGTTACTCGGGCCAATTTTCGGACGATGGCAATTTCTTCTTTTCCTGCGCCCAAGACTTCCGCGTGCGAATGTACGATACGTCTAATCCGTACGACTGGAAATACTACAAAACTGTTATCTATCCGCATGGCCAGTGGACCATCACTGATGCGACTTTGAGTCCAGATAACCGCTTTTTGGCTTACAGCTTCATTCGTAACGTGGTTTGCCTAGCACCTACAGACCCCAACAATGAAGCTGACCCTTACCAACTGGATTTTAACAACACAAGCCGGCCGAGTCCACATGGTTTCCATACCTATTTCGGTATTTGGTCGATTCGCTTCTCCGGAGACGGCCGTGAAATCGTTGCAGGTACTGGCGACAACTCTGTTTACGTGTATGACATAGAAAGACGGCAGTCGATATTGAGAATCCCAGGACATGACGACCATGTGAATGCCGTTTGTTATGGCGATGCACTGTCTCCGCATATATTGTATTCAGGGTCGGATGATACTACCTTGAAAGTATGGGATCGACGCAGTATGGGCGATGGAAGAGAAGCTGGTGTTTTCCTAGGCCATACTGAAGGGTTGACTTATGTGGATAGCAAAGGAGACGGACGTTATGTCTTAAGTAATGGAAAAGATCAGACGGCAAAGCTGTGGGACCTGAGAAAAATGACGAGCAAGGAAAAGGCTGATCGCATTGATATTAATGCTTATACCACTCGCTTTGAGTATCGCAGCAACGCTTTTGACTATAGCAATTATAGGCCTCATCCACACGATTGTTCGCTGGTCACATTCCGAGGGCACAAGGTTCTGAAGACATTAATTCGATGTCACTTCTCGCCTCCTGGAAGTACAGATTCACGATACGTCTACTCAGGAAGTTACGACGGTTCGGTCCACGTCTGGAATATGGATGCAACACCGGCAGGCAAGATCGACGTGCTCAAAGCGACTAAGAACTCAAGGCCGCGAGAATCGATTGCACAACCTTACGATTTCTACGGACGCGGTGGCACCTGGATGACTTGTGTACGCGATGCAAGCTGGCATCCTAACGCGCCAATTGTAGCTGGTAAGTGCACCAATATCGCGATATGACGTCGTAACTAATATGTGCTAGCAACGTCGTGGAATGGATGGGGCACTTCCCAAGGTACCTGCACGGTACATACATGGAACGATGGTCTGGAAGAAGATGAAGCTGAGCCCAAGATTGGGAGACGTGTGAACGCGCAGCTTCAGCACGACGAACGTCTGTACCGAAGCGTTAACCACCTCCCTTCACTATACCATGATATCGATGAGGATGTCTAGATGACTAGCTGTATGCGGTTCTCGTACTTGTTCTAGGTATCGGCGTTGTCGGATGGGTCCATAGGGTCTTCGTAGACAGCTTAACTCCAAGCGTGCAGTGAGTCTTGACAAGCATATTTGGTATATCAAAATTCAAAGTCCGGCGCCAACAAAAGCCGGGTAATATACAGCGTTCGAATGCCCTCCTGTGCAACGTGATTTTAAGGCACTGTCCCTGCGCCTGTATGCCATGCAAATTACCAACCCCAGCTCCTCCATCTTCTCTCCTGCCCCCGCAGCCTGTCCGTGGAACTATGAGCCGCCCACGAGGATGTTATTGACGGGAATATGGATGAGCTTGACAACGTAGCCAATTACGCCCATGATCAGGAACCCGACACCAACAGCTTGCGAGATCTTGATGAATTCCCTCTACTATGAGTTAGCGGGAGCTAATGAGAACATCGCAGGAGACGCACCTTGTCTGGCTTGGTGCAGCGGTTGACGAACTGAAGGCCATCCCTGACGAATTCCTGGGGCACACTGTAGAGTCGAACGTTAGCGCACACGAGCTGCTGGGTGCTGGGGGATGGCTGCGTACTCAGCGAGCTCCTTGACTTGATCCATTGCGAGAAGTGGTGAGTATGTGGCGAACAGAGATATCTTAGAGTCGCGAGGCGTGGGGTAGGGGCTGAAGACGGGTAAATGAAGTGGTGGGCGATGTGTGGTGGTGGAGAGTGGACAGCGCGCAGCGGCGACGGCGGTGCGAAGTAATGGGGAAGACAGGCCAGATTGCGGGACGGAGGAAGCCGCGTCGGGGTGCGTGCGCCCGACGAGATCGTCGCCAAGCCTTATCTGAAGCTCGACGCGCCTGCACTGCCCTGAACTTCGACATCGACCACACCCAGACCAGCTTTTGGGCCCAACCCTCAACCCTCAACTGCATATCCAACCACCCTTGTGCTCACAGCAGCCGCTCAGGGATCTTTCCGCAACACCACGTGCACACCGAGTCGCCTTCTGTACAGACCCGAGGCGCAGGGCGCGGCGCACTGGACGCCGTCATCAGGGCTCTCCCACCCATTTTTCCTCCTTTCTCATCATCATATTAGACATTACGTTGTGTTCTTTAATTCTAGAGCCATTGTAGTACGCGATAGCCGCACTGAGCACATTGTACTGGAGGACTATCGGCAAGGCTAGGCCAGGCGAGCAGGAGTCAGAGCTGAAGCTTCACACGTCTGTCACATACCTCCTGTACCTTCACTCGTCCGCATCTGCCAGAGGCGATCGGGCTACCCGCATCTTGCATTGAGCAAATTTTCGCGGACTTTGTATCAGCTTCGGGAGCAGCCTTGTACGTATTTCCTGTTCTGCGCCGCTTATTCGCCCCTGTATCATCGTTTCTGTCGTAATTGCTGCTCAAATAGCTCGCTGATGGGTTGCGCGCAAACAGACTTGCATGTACGTCGGCAGCTAGCTTGGCGAATCAAGTAGTCAGCTCCAAATCAAGCCTACCACTTTTTACTTTCACCGTACTTACCTAGAGCTTTCCTTCTAATCTCCCCAGCAAAATGGCCGACGACGACAACTTTGATATCGACATTTACGGCGACGACACTGCCCAGAATTATCAAGACACGGGAGTACAGCAGGTGCCCTCGCAAGGCGACGCCGTTATGCACACCGATTCGCACACTACCCAGCCAATAGACGCCTCGGCCATGAAACCTGAAGCTGCAGACACATCCATCAAGCAGGATGACTCCGCCAAACCTTCAAACGGCGACGCGCATCTCGAGACTGGAACTCAACAGATCTCGAGCACGGGTGCTTCTGTGAATAACCAAGCCTTCCAGAAGCAGGCTCCACAGCAACAGGGCGTGAAGCGCAAACAAGGTGAGGATGATGACCGACCCACAGAACCAGGTGCCACTGCAGCACTGATGATCAACGACTTAAACTGGTGGATCAGCGAGGAAGACATTCGCGGATGGGCAAATCAAGGTGGCTGCGAAGATGAGTTGAATGAGGTTACTTTCAATGAACACAAGGTAAATGGGAAAAGCAAAGGGTAAGGAAACAACCCCATGATGAGGTATCTAGCCCGTCTTGCTTACCAGCCACGTAGCCAAGTTTATGTGCAACTACAGAGCCCCCAGGCAGCCACCGCTTTGAAGCGTCAGATCGACACCTTGTACAAAGACCAAGCCCACGCGAAAAAGCCTACAGCAATCTATAATCCTCCCCATGTCAACCCATTTAAGACCCTTCCTAAGGATGTTCCCCAGCGGGATAAGAACAGAGACAGCAGGGCATCGTCCAGTAATTTTGGTAACCAAGGCGGCCAGGGAAACTTTAATCGCTTCAACAACCAACGAGGTAACTTTAACAACCGCGGAGGCAACGTGGGCTTCCAGAACCGTAATTTCTCCGGTCCTGCTGGGAACATGGGCGGTTACAGCGGTCCAGGTTCTATGAACAATTTCGGTGGCGGTCCCATGGGCGGAATGAACAATTTTGGCGGAGGCAACTTCAACCGCGGCGGTGGTATGATGAATGGTATGCGGGGTGGCATGAACAATCGTGGGCGTGGTGGTGCCATGGGCATGAACAACATGGGTGGAATGAACATGCCCATAGGTAACAACATGATGGGTATGGGTGGTGGCATGAGCATGATGGGCGGCAACATGGGTATGATGGGTGGAGGTATGGGTGGGTTGCCTATTCATTAGTCTTTGCCCAGTGGCGTATCCTCAGCCCTGGGACTCTAGTCACGTTGTAACATGCTAACAGCTACGGTGACAGGAGCTCCTGGTGGTTTCGGCGGTAACCAACCACACTTCAACCAAGGCTTCTTCAACCAAGGCCAAGCTAGCGGAGACGGCAACTGGAATCCTCATGGTGCCAAGCGACCTCGACCGGAGTAGTTGACTGGATCGTACCCTTTCGTGCTGACCGGGAGCCTGGATATCACTTCCCAGGTTTGGATCCCTCTTACAAAAACAATCTCTTTTGGAACAGATACTACCATCTAATTCGGGAATCCCATGTCTTTTAGGATTGATCGCAATCAATGGTTACAGTATAACGTATGTCTGCCCCAGACGGGCTTCTCCTCTATCGGACATTATTTAAACAGGCGTGGGCCCTTGCGGATTCAATGGCGCAGTTGGGCACAAGGTCTGGGCGCCTCCAATTTAGGCAATGTAACTTATATTCGATCTCGTGGTCGGGTTATTTTTTCACTTTCCTATCTTCACTATCCATCCATTCATGTTCGATATCATTAGCATGGTGTTGTGGCGTATCCGTCTTTCACTTTTGTTCTCTAACGACTCTATATTCTCTCCTGTATCCTCCAGCAGATCAAGCATACTTACGTATCTTGCCTGATACTCCGCAACCTAAGTTAGATGTTGGACTTGCCCAGATGCAGGTTTGTTGCACCGATACAGCACGAAATTGATGCCTCGGGTTCGGGCACAATGTATTTCTGTGTTACACGAAGCTGCGCGTCGAAAAAGAAAATGCGCCTGCTTCATAGCTATCTATATCTGACACTTGTCCTTCTGCTCATACATATTGGTATTCGAAGCGGCATCGAGGTTTGCTCAGTTCTTTGGTATTTTCCATTATGTTCTGTTTTAATCGCTACTGCATGCCCCACTTATAACGCCCCTGTGACAGCGGAGTATAATTCAGCATCGGCAACACCTACATTTCGCCTCTGCAGTCCACTGCATTGATTTTCTGGAAGCGAAGAAAAGCGAGTGGTACCTCGCAGCGCCCTTTGGCGGAAAAATTACGACCCCGGTTCATATGGGTTCAAGGGCCGGCGGGACCTGCACATCCGGGGTACAAGTAGGCGAGAGGAGAAGGCCCAACCAATCCAGACACCACACATCCTACGTATCCTCTCGATTTTTTGCTGGCTGCGCCATTGTTAGCGGAGTTTGTAGTCATGTGTTGGATGAGTGTAACTAAGCTCGGCAACATGGAAATGCAGGGTCCGAAGTCCAGGTTATGAGGTTCATTTATTAAGTACTATTGTCTAGGTGCATAGCGTGATATTGGTAATTCTGGGGACGGTGAAATATAGGAGAGGCATGGGTGATGCCGAGGTGGGCTTGCCCCTGCGTGCTGTTTAATGTATATATTTGGCGAGCTTGACCACGTTTTCTTAGTGTTTCGAGATTGGATGAGCCACTTTCAAAAAACAATGGCTGCCAGAATATCAAAGGCAGTGCTACTCGGAGCGCTGCTTCCAGGCGCGCTTGCTACCAATTCGCCTTGGGCGCAGTGTGAGTAGCTGCCTCTATGGATTGAAATGAATGAGTACTGAAACAAAAAGGTGGTGGTATTGGGTACAGCGGTGATACAACGTGTCCAACGGACTATACTTGCAAGGTGCAGAATGACTGTAAGGCTTCCCTGTTCGTCTCTGTATCGTTTAACACTTTGTCAAGGGTACTTCCAGTGCGTTCCTGGCTCTGGCACTCCCTCTTCCGCAAAATCAAGCTCTACGCTTGTAACATCCACCAAACCCTCATCTTCGGTGGTCACTTCAAAAATCTCCTCGACGGTGTCGCCATCCTCATCTCCTGTATCCTCCACCCCCTCTGCTTCTCCTACCAGCGGTGTAAAATGTACGGGAACTTTCACGCCCATCTCCGCTTCCGCCTTTGTCTCTGCTATGAACCCTGGTTGGAATCTTGGTAACACACTTGATGCCGTGCAAAATGAAGGTGATTGGAACAACCCTCCAGTGGTGGCTACTACCTTCGATGACATCAAAGCCGCAGGCTTCAAGGGTGTGCGTCTTCCCGTCACATGGGCTTATCATTTCACATCGGATTCTCCATCATGGAACGTTAATGCCACCTGGCTACAGCGTGTCTCGGACGTTGTCGACATGATCACCGCTCGAGGTCTGTATACGATTGTGAATGTGCACCACGACAGCTGGACGTGGGCCGATGTCAGTGCAGCCGGTGCCAACATTACCATGATCGAAGAGAAATTCTACCGACTGTGGTTCCAGATTGGAACGAAGCTGGCCTGTAAAGGAAGCATCGTGGCATTTGAGCCGATCAATGAGCCGCCGGGAACCACGGCTGAACATGGTGCTGAGATCAACAAGCTCAACGGAATATTCTTGCAGGCTATCAGCGATGCTGGAGGCTTTAATACGCAGCGTGTGGTCACACTAGTTGGTGTAGGCGAGGATTCCATCAAGACGAGCCAGTGGTTCAAGAGGCCAGATACGAAGTTCAAGAATCCGTGGGCCCTGCAATACCATTACTACTCACCCTGTAAGTCTTCTCCCCCTTTTTTGCTTTCTCCTGCCATATCATTAGCTGACAATGGCGATTTTAGACGACTTCATCTTCTCTGCCTGGGGCAAGACGACCTGGGGCTCGGACGCAGATAAAGCAGCTCTCGACGCTGACTTTGCCAACATCCGCAACAACTTCACAGACGTACCCCTTATCATCGGAGAATGGGATGCCAGCTTCACAAATACGGAGACCGCTGGCCGCTGGCGCTATTTCGACCATCTGCTCCGCACGGCGACGAAATACAACACGGCCACCGTCCTCTGGGACAATGGATTGGACCAATTCGACCGATCGACGCACGTATGGCGCGATCCGACCGTTCTCTCCATCCTCAAGAACGCGGTAGCCGGCAAGAAGAACAGCCTGCCAGACAGCACGACCGACGGGTCCCTCACCACGCAATTCTCATCGGCCTACGTGTACCACAAGGTGGGCACGGCCGTCACGGATGCCGTGCTGCCTTACCTCTTCAACGGCAACACGCTCACCAGCGTCCGCAACCCCAAGACCGGCAAAGACCTCGTCAAGGGAACCGACTATTCGTCCAACAGCACCGCCATCACCCTGACCTCAACCTTCCTCAAGACCGTGCTCTCCTCCACGGCCACCACCACGGGAACCCTGCTCGAGCTCGCGCTGACCTTCTCCTCGGGCGCCCCGACAACCGTCAGCATTGTCTCGTACACGACGCCTACCCTTGCTAACACTTCCTCTGCTCTGCCGGCCACTTCATCCGACTTGCTTATCCCAATCACCTGGGCCGGTCAGACGCGCCCGGCAGCCGTCAAGGGTATCAAGAGTGATGGCGGGATCCTGTTCGACGACTGGACGGTGTACTTGGGTCCTCTCCAACAAGGACGGATGACATACGGTGGGCAGTGGGACTGGGACGCCACTCACGTTATTCTCAAAGCTGCCACGCTGGATGCAGTCCGAGCTGCTGGAAAGACTACGACGTTCACTTTGGAATTCTATCCACGAGAGGCTGGCAACGCTGTCAATTACACGTTGACAGTATGAGAAGCGTCGAAAAGAAAAGAGAAGCGTCGAAAAGAAAAGAGAAGCGTCGAAAAGAAAAGAGAAGGGGACAAACTGTACCAACTTTGGGATTTCTTGTAAATACTGTCACATTGGGAGCGGGTACATAGTATGAAAGGAATATCACTTTAAAAGTGTGCAGAGATATGGTGGTATAGATGCACGCTGAAGGCTTCTATCATATTCGAACCGTACAAACCCACCGAGGAATCCTCCAACCAATAATTAAGAGCTGACTACAAAGGTAAAAAAAACCGCTCTGCACACAAGTCACTTGTAGATCATACATACTACATACTACTCTTCGAGATACGACAGCTTCCGCATCTCACCCAGTCTTGTCCTGGCCTGGGCAAGGGAATTTTCAAGTTGCAAGATCTCAACCTGATGACAGAGGTTAGTACATAGCAACATTAGAGCTTGACTATTCTGTAACTTACTTGCTGCTCCATTTGTCGAACCTTGAATTCATGGTCACTCAGCTTAGTATAATCTGTTGCCTCATTGCTATCCTTGTTCTTTTGCGCAATGATATCTTGCACTTGCCTGACTAATGATCGGCAGGCACTGGTGACAGCCTTCGATGCGTTCTCCAATCGGTCTTGTGTCTTACTCATAAAACTGGCCTTCACACGACTGGCCGCCACAAGCTGCGCGGTCGAGGCAGCCACGTCGTTGGAAGCCACAATGAGCTGCTCCGGCGAGTTACGACCAGAAATGACGCCGTCAGCAGTCTCAATGAGCGTATTTGTTGAGGAGGCAACCGCTTTAGCTGCACTGATGAGACCCTCGGTCCAGCGGTTGTGCTTCTTGTAAAACTGCGTGCGGGTCATACTGCCCTTGCCCTCTCGAACAATTTCTTTTTGTGACTCAGTAGCAGCCTTAATGAGCTGAGCAATGGCCGTTGTCACTGCTATTGCAGCCTCCAGGATTGAATCATGAATTTTCAGCTCATAGGTGGAGAATTGGTCGCGTGGCTTATTCTTGAGCTTCGTAAGGCGTTCAGCAGCAGCATCAATTGCATTGGCAGCCTTTGTCAATTCGTTTTCAACCAACTCTCCCAGATCTCCAGATGCATTGGTAATCTTGCTCTTCGGGGCGAAAGCATCTGCTAACTTCGACAGACTCTGAAGATTACGTAGAACCTCAGCATTGTTGTTGACCACGACGCTGAACTTGCCGTCGGCGTCGAGATCGTATAGGCGCACCGATTGCACATTGCGGAAGAACTTGACCGTGGCAGTAGCAGATTGCCGTGCGGCATTGACAAGAGCGTCAGCCTTGTTCTCATCTGAGGCAAACCTGGTAAGACCCTTGGTGTCGCTCATGACATCGCCAATTGCGCCTGCGAAGGCATTGACCGACTTGATCACTTCAGCATGAGTAGCATTGGGCCCATCTGCGATGAATCCATTAAAGGCTGTAGCAAAGTCCATGGCACAAGTGGATGCCTTTTCGATCTGGGACAGCACAAAAGCACCAGACGCATTCTGGTTACCCGCATGCATAGATGAATCAAGCTCATACAATGCATCATCAACGCGTTGCACTCCACTCTGGAGTACGGAATCGATAATGTCGTTGATCTTCTGCAGGCTGTCTTGGATGATGGAATCGAGATGACCGTCCAGCACATTATCGTTGGCATTTTGGTTTAGTTTAAGGTCATTCAGCTCAAGAAGAGTTTGGTCCATGCCGGCACGGAAAATTTCAAGCTCTTCTTCCTTTTCGCGAAGCTGGCGCTCAAGGTCCGAGTCCCCTTCTCGGTACTTCATCTGCATATCGTCTAAAGCCCTGGTCTTATTGCGCAAAGCTTCTTCAAGGTCTGTGATCTCTCGGTTATGTCTTGACAACATAGCCGACAACTCTGAGCCCTTGCCGCGCTCGGCATTCTCGGCCTTGTCGAGGGCAAAACGAAGTTCGCGTTTAAGCTTTTCAAGCTCTTCCTTGTGGCCGCCGCTGCTGCGGTCCTTGTCTAGCAGAGCACGGTCGCGCTCACGAATCATGTCAGCCAGCTCAAGGTTCTTCGTTTTGAGTTCCCTCTGTAGCTTGTCTCGTGTATCAATGGCCTCTTGTGCCGAATTAGCCTTGAGTTGCACAGATTTGAACTTCTGCAAGAGCTGGAGATGCTCATGCCGTAGCTGTGAATACAATTTGGCCAGAGACTCATATTTGGACCTCCAGGTATTCAGCTGTTCTTGAAGTGCCCGAACTTGGTCATCTCGCGAGCCCATCTGCTGTTGGAAATTCTGGTTCATTTGCTGTATCTCTCCTTCCAGTGCCTTCATTCTTTGGTCATATTGCTGTAGCATAAGCTGATCATGCTCGTACTGCGCGCGTGCGTTCAAATTCTCCCGTTCGAGTTCAGCGAGGCGGCCTTGAGTCTGTTGCTGGTATTGCTCGCGCAATAGCTGCTCTTGAGCCAAACGGGCTTGCTCTGCCTGAAGTCGCTGCTGTTCCTCAAAGTCCCTTTGTGCTTGCATTTGAGCTTCCTGTTGCTGCCGTTGGGCTGCTTCCCATTGCTCCTGTAACCGCCGCTGCTCAGCTTCGTACTCTTCTTGTTGCCGCTTTTGATCATTTTTCCAAAATTCGTTGATTGGCTCAGGATCTATTGTAGCCGCGGAAGCCGGTGGAGGTGCTGATTCCTCAGCTGCTTTTGGTCGCGCAGGAAGAGCAGGAGCTTGTTCGTCATCGGAGAGAAGGTTTGGCGGGTCCTGGGGCAATTTTGGTACGGTGATCAAGCTCGTTAGGTACCTAAGATTAGAGCACTCGTAGTAGAATTTGACGAGCCGATAATGTTGTGCATCGTATCTCCCGCGAAGAGGCGACAATGCCTCGTCATCGCCAAGCGCTGTGCCCAGTCAGTAATTCGATGGCGGTCAAAGTCCACGCGGTTGTCTCACTAGTGTGCATGGCACGGAGCATGCTTGTGATGAACTTGTAAATGCCATAACTCTCCTGAACCAGGGGCACCAGAGCAGAGATTCGGCACTCGTTCTGGCTAGCGCCACGAAAATGCGAAAAGATGAGTTTTTGAAATTGGTCAATCTGGTCTTGGAGGGTCATCAAGTCCGAGATGGTCTCGTAACCCTCGTTTGGGTCGTTGATGGATTTCAAGCTGATATACTCCTCGTATTCGAACGTGCCTGTCTTCAGTCAGCACAGGTCCGAACAGTGTGCGCAAGCTACCCGCCATTGAACTCTGGGTGCTGCCGGTGGAAGGCGAGTTTTGCCTGGAGGTAATAGACGTATTCGGAGATGAGACGGCCGTAGCCCTTCAAGCCGTCACCTCCACCGGTGGCCCGTTGCAAACTGTCGAGCCATCCAATGTTGGACTGTGCCTCCTTCAAGACGATGGGATGGCCTTCCTGGAGGACCTTATGCACAGTGATGAGTGCCTTGAATGTCTGGACTTCATCGGCCATGATGGGCTGGCTGTGGTATCAATTAGTACCAGCCATATGCCGCAGCGCCGCAGCGTTGACAGGAGAACGCACACTTTCATGCCCTGCCAGAAGGAGGCAGAGCTCTTGTGATCCCACGTGTACACAATGCAGCTTCGTACATGTTTTCCTGAGGCTAGTGTGAGCTTCGTTCGTAGACGTCAACGGCGCACGTACGTTTGGGAGCGGTTTCTTCGATGCTCGTTGCCTTGCGGATGTTGATGGCGAGGTCCGACTCCTGCCTGGATTCGACATTAGCACTGCTCCGCGTATGCACGGCGGGGCCCATGGTGGCATAGCATGCACGTACTTGCCCATGTCCACATTTCTCGTAGATGCGTAGAGGGCCATGTCGAGCGGCCGTGGTTGCTGCGCTCCCAGCTCAAACGGCGTCAGGTGCGTTTGCTATATTGACAACAATCAGGAAGGCGTTGGGAGAGGGAGGGAGAGAGGGACGGGGATTGGGGAATGCTGAGTATTAGGGATTGAAGGGATTGAGGGGACTGGGGACTGGGGAACGGGCAATGCAGACTGGAAGCTGTTCAATGTCCCGGTCGGGCCTTCGCGGCGTCGTCGACTGCGCTCCGTGCTGGTGCGCGCTGCTTGGCGGTGACGAAGCTCCATGCGCCACTCAGCATGCAGGCGATGGCGCGCGTCTCGAACTGCTCCAGCACACAGCGCATACACACGCACTTCGCCGCGTTGCTGAGTTGGCAACCCGCATCCGCGCCCGGGACGGGAACACTCCGAATAAGCTTTTGTCGACAGCGCCGCCATGCAGGACAACACATCCGATCATCAGGCACTCGATGTCATTCTATCTGCGGCCCGGCATGCTGTGCATGCTCCACTACCAAAACTGGCGCCTCGCCAACGCCACGCAATGCTCCAAATCTCTGCTATGCTACAAATGACGAAAGAGAATCTGCCAGAACGGTGAGGCCCTCAGACGGCCTCTTGATTGTTGAGATACTTCGCCATGGGATCGGCTGCCATCTGCCTCTTGCGACGATACTCTTCCATCTCCTCTTCCGTCACTCCGCTCGTCATCTGCTCCAGCGTCCTCTTACGGTTGGCATCGCGCTTAGCCTTCTCATCTTTGTGGACAGCATTCGGCACGTGTTCTTCCAATGCCTCTTCTTCTTTCCACGCGACAGCCTTGGGAACTTCCTGCACATCATCCACGCCCTCACCTGTGCGCATGCGTTCCGCCGCCTCGAAAGCTTCTTTCCCTGCTTCTCCAGTGCAGTACGAGTTCTTGACGATTGAGTGGCAGCATGCATACCCCCACTGGAAATTGGCCCACCAGCTTCCCCACACAGTTTTGTGATTGTTGATCAAAACGTCTTCGGCATATTTTGACTTGACTTTGATCTTTGGTGCACCTTTGATCAACCCTCGCTCATCATACTCGACGTATCTCTCGTTCTCCGTGACTGCCGTCTTTCGAAGCGTATCATCGTTGAACTTGTCCTGGCCTCCGTACTTGTCCATTAGAGCCTTCTTCTTTGCAGCCTTCTTCTCGTCTGCTTCCCGAAGCTCTTTCTTCCGCATGAACTCGCCAGCGGTAGGATTTGCTTGTAGATGGATCTTGTTCCTGTCACCACGCTCCTGGGTTTCCCAAGCGTAGCGCTGCGCCTTCTCAAACTCAGCAGCGTCCCCGGATGCCTTCATGAAGCCTTCTTCGGCAACAAGAGCCGCCGCATTATCCGCTGTAGCACCGCTGTCCACCATGGATCGTGTTTTTGGGTCGTATTTGGCAGAATCCAAATCCAAATTCAATAGGTATTTGGCTGTGTCTTCTCGTAGTCGTAGATTTCGAGTCGAGGTGGCCTGCTTCCTCCCCATGTCTGTTTCTGCATCATACTTATCCCCATCATCGGCTCGTTCATCGCCTGACCCCACATCGCCGTCTGCTGTTTCCCTTGTTTGTTTGCGCATGGCCTCGAGCTCGTTGTATTCCTCGATGACTTGTGTGAAGTCGGAAGCATCGTAACCGTTCCAACGATCTCGTTTTGCATCCCAGCCTAGCTGAACATCCTGCACTACCTCATCTGCCTCGATATTCTTGCCTGTGAATTTTGCACCTGCCTTCCGCGGTCGGCTCAAACAATCCTTCTTCTTGTGTGTCATAGCGCCACAGTTTTCACATGCTCCTTTGCGGTACTTGGTAGCCGCAGGCCCCAGCTTCTTCCCTCTGTCGTACCATTTTGAATCTTGCTCCTGTTTTTGTAGACGTTGATGTTCGAGGTAATCGTTGTCTTCGCCGGTCTCATCAACGGCATAGAAGGGCTTCTTGGAGATGAAAGCAGGGATGTACTCGTTACGCTCCTTGGCTGCAGCGGAGACATCAGGCTTACGCGGTTGGCCGGGCGGCATGGCGGGCAGTCGAACTGTGGGGAAGGGAGAATTGGCAGTTGGGAGTAGTGAGGTTGTCGCAATCGGAGCTGGGGTGGCGAATGTGGAGTGTCTTAGCGCCGTAGGGCTGCAGATGCAGCCTGCCAGCTTGGCCTCGTGACTACGCGCCTCGCGTTCCCCACCACCAACCTCTGTTGTGAATTCCACGCGTCGATTTGATCTCCAACCCCTCGGTTTAAAATTCCAGCCAGATCCATCGCATTACCTCACTATGCGGCATATTATACCGCAGCATTGCTCTCCCCATAGCCCCGGTTCCTAATGGATACTTTTCGCTTTCGTCTCAACTGTATCGACCACTACCAAGCTGCTCCGACTGAACTTGACCCAATACTCAGACGCGAGCCAGGTCTTACGCAACGTCACAATGCTCCAAAAGTCCCCGTCGTTCGTATCTTCGGCGCGACTGAGACGGGTCAGAAGGTGTGTGCGCATGTCCATGGGGCATTGCCATATCTTTACATAGAATACAACGGAAGTCTGGAAAAAGATGCTGGTATGCTCATTGTGAATTCAGGATAGTGGACGCTAACATACATAGTCCGACTGTACATACAAAACCTGCGGGTCTCGATCGACCACGCACTCGCCACAACCTATCGGCGCAACCCATTCGACGAGAAATCCGTTTACGTCGGCCATATAAGTCTCGTCAAGGGTGTTCCGTATTATGGCTACCACGTCGGATACAAAATATTTTTGAAGATCTACATGCTGAATCCGGTTCATATGACGCGTTTTGCAGACCTGTTATATCAAGGTGCAATCATGAATCAGGTCTTGCAGCCGTACGAAAGCCATTTGCAATATCTCTTGCAGTGGATGTGCGATTACAATTTATATGGGTGCGCCTACGTCAATTGTAGCAAAGTCCAATTTCGAGGACCTGTACCCGAGAGCGAAGAGATTGACATATCGACTCATATATGGCATGACGCGTCGATTCCGCAGCAATTTATGGCCGATCCTGACGAGTTCCCACGCCAAAGCCATTGTACTCTGGAGATAGATGTGTGCGTTCAAGACATCTTGAACCGCCATGAGCTACAGACCCGCCCCATACACCACAACTTCCTCGAGCGGCTTGTGCCTTCCAAGGCCGACGAGAAGTATGTACCTTCTATGGCAAGTCTATGGAGAGACGAAACTCTCCGCCGAAAACGACGTATGGGACTCATAGATCCTTCAAGTAGCCCATTTCTGCCAGAAGTTCTTGTCTCTATGTCTGCGGATGCAAGGGACACTGCGGATGGGGGCTGGATCCATGAGAAGGAGTATCGAGAACTTTTACAGGAACTCATTCGTACTGAAGGGCACGGGAAATCCGTGGTCGACATGGATACCTTTATTAAACCAGTCGATGGTGAAGCCGAGATAAGAACAGCCTTGGAAAGTGTAGAGGACCTTTATCCAACCAACCTTGGTACTCAAACTGTATTAGAAGAGCATCAGGCTACCGATTTAGAGCAAACGTCCGACCATTCAAATAGTGCTCTCTTGGAAGCATTGCCTTTTCCAGACGGAGCTGCTATAAAGGACATTGGCTTAGATATCGTAGATCACGACGGACTTGAAGCAGATGACCGCGTAGACGTTGATCAACAGCCGCACGATTTTCTTAGCATATTGGAAGCACAGATTCAACGTCACGAAGCTGAACTCCTGGAAGGTTTAAGCGAGAATGCTATTGTCGCCTTTGGCAGCAGTGGCCAAACCGAAAGCAGCGGTGAAAAAGAAACTGCTGAGTCTGGCAGCTCCCGAAAACGACCAGGACCTTTAGAAGGAGAAGAGCCAAGTAAGAGACAACGTCTTTCTGCAAGCCAGAAAAGCTCTCGCCAGGATTCAATCAGACATCTTGACGGGCACAGAGCCAATAGGAACAGTTCAAGGGTCCAAGGGGATTTGCCTCGTTCCATTCAGCCGTCGCAGAGTACTATCAAAGCTCATGGGCTCGGACCACCATCTGCGCTATCTTTCCCAGTGGTTAAGAATCCGAATGCCCCTGAAACCAAACTCCGTTTAAGTCAAACATCTTATTCAAACTCACAAGATATTCCGAAGACTCCCACTAAACACATCGACCCGAAGTCCCTACAAAATACATCTACGCCATTAAATCAATACCAAACGCTACCCGATGACCAAGGCATCGACAGTACTGAGCATACTACTAAAGCTTTTTCAGCAGACCGGCCGGAAAAGCCTTTCTTTCGTGCTCAAGCAACTCTTTATTATGCTGTCCCACCTCCTCCCAGTAATACGACAGAAAAAGCTATGATGCGTGCAGGCATACCTCCAATACTCTATCAGGACGCGTACTATAGTAATGAGGCCGATGTTCCCGATCAACCTCGAGAGTATGGAGGCATAAAATTTCGGCTACAGAGTACATCAATTCCATACCTGCCTCCGTTTGATCCTACGGGTACATCAGATGCGACTTTTGGAAACTACTCGGTGGTAATAGACAAGATCAAAGATAAGACTGAGAGACAACTGCGTTTGAATAAATCCCGCAACCTCGTTTGGGAATTTACCAGTGCGCCGCCATCTTTCAATCAGGTAGCTGCTTGGCTTAACGAGGCGCCCAAGAAATCTCAAATGGAAATGGAACGAAAACCACCCCAAAAACATATTTCTCAAATCGAGGGGCCTACCCAGAAAAACAAGCATGGTTTCAAATTCTCCCAGAAAAAGAAATCCACCAGTGTCCAAGATGAAATTCAGTACATGAGCATACTCAGCCTAGAAGTTCATGTTAATTCAAGGGGAAAGCTCGTTCCTGATCCTGCTGAAGATGAAGTACAATGTATCTTTTGGTGTATACAAGACGAGGAGGACAAAGATAATGCAAGTGAGAATCGCCCGCGTGTCGGTCTTCTATGCCTTTCCAGTGAAGATGGAATTGTTAATCGGATCAGAAAGCAGACCTCGGTTGAAGTGGAATCTGAGGAAGATGAACTCGACCTAATCAATAGGATTGTCGACATTGTCCGCTTTCTCGATCCAGATATCCTCACAGGTTATGAGGTACACAACAGTTCCTGGGGCTACTTGATTGAACGCGCTCGACTCAAATTCGAGTACGATCTTTGCGGCGAAATCAGCCGAATAAAATCACAATCGTATAGCCACTTCGGAAAAGATGCTGACCGATGGGGTTTCACTCACACTTCTACGATCAGAGTCACTGGCCGCCACATGATCAACATCTGGCGAGCCATGAGAGGCGAGCTGAACCTACTCCAATACACAATGGAAAATGTGGTTTTTCATCTTCTACATAAAAGGATCCCACACTATCAGCACTCTGATCTCACACATTGGTATATGAGCACTATACCACGGGATCTAGGAAAGGTCCTCAATTATTTCATCAGTAGAGTACAGCTCAACCTCGATATTTTGGAAACAAACGGAATCGTTCCTAGAACAAGCGAGCAGGCACGTCTACTCGGGGTGGACTTCTTTTCGGTTATATCGCGAGGCTCACAATTCAAAGTCGAATCCACGATGTTTCGCATTGCAAAACCGGAGAACTTCATCCTTGTCTCTCCCAGCCGAAAACAGGTTGGTCAGCAAAATGCGCTTGAATGTCTACCTCTCGTAATGGAACCTCGGAGCGCCTTTTACCCGGACCCAGTCCTGGTGCTTGATTTCCAGTCGCTTTATCCAAGTGTCATGATCGCGTACAACTATTGTTATTCGACGTGTTTGGGCCGCGTTGTCCCTTGGCGAGGCCGAAACAAGATGGGCTTCACGGACTTAAACCGGGATCCTCAGCTTTTAAAGCTCGTCAAAGATCATGTCAATATCGCTCCAAACGGAATTATGTATGTCAGGCCCGAGCTGCGCAAGTCCTTGCTTGCAAAGATGCTAGGAGAGATATTAGAGACACGCGTGATGGTGAAGAGTGGGATGAAGACAGATAAAGATGATAAGGCACTTCAACAGCTTTTAAATAACAGACAACTAGCTCTGAAGTTGTTGGCAAACGTTACATACGGGTACGCGTCAGCTTCATTCTCTGGCCGAATGCCTTGTGCAGAGATTGCTGACAGCATTGTTCAAACTGGTCGTGAGACACTGGAAAAAGCCATCGCACTCATCCATTCCGTTGGAAGATGGGACGCCGAAGTCGTGTACGGTGACACAGATTCACTATTCATCCATCTCAAAGGACGGACCCGAGAGCAAGCGTTTGCCATCGGTGAAGAAATTGCGGAAGCTGTGACAAAAGCGAATCCACGGCCTGTCAAACTCAAATTCGAAAAGGTCTATCACTCTTGCGTTCTACTAGCTAAGAAGCGTTATGTTGGTTTCAAGTACGAATCTCGTAATCAAAAAGAGCCTGAATTTGATGCAAAAGGTATCGAGACCGTTCGTCGCGATGGAACTCCAGCGGAGCAAAAGATCGAAGAGGTGGCACTCAAAATACTGTTCCGAACAAGTGATCTCTCAAAGGTGAAGAAGTATTTCCAAGATCAGTGTATGAAGATTATGGAAGGTCGAATAAGCATTCAAGACTTCCTATTTGCCAAAGAGGTTAAGTTGGGCACATACTCAGACCGAGGACGACCACCACCAGGCGCCATCATTGCGACCAAACGGATGCTTACCGATCCTCGCACAGAGCCTCAATACGGTGAGCGAGTGCCCTATGTGGTCATCAACGGCGCTCCAGGTGCACGTCTTGCCGATCGATGCGTCAGTCCAGAAACTCTGCTTCATAACGATCATGTTGAACTCGATGCTGAGTATTACATTTCGAAAAACCTAATTCCACCACTTCAGCGTATTTTCAACCTTGTCGGCGCTGATGTACGTCAGTGGTATGACCAAATGCCTAAGCTACAGCGAATTCGCAACGTCACGATTCCGATCAACCGACCACGACAGGGTGGCCTATTTGGCACTACCAACAACGCTAGAACGCTCGAAAGCTATCTACGAAGCACAATTTGTCTAATCTGCCGCAATGAGCTTCCCGCTCCTTCCCAGGTTCCTGAGATGGACCGTAAGGCGCAGCACATGCTGCCATTATGTGTACGCTGCTTCAGAAAACCTGCAAGGGCATTGCTAGCGCTCAATGAGATGATAAGGCAATCGGAAGAGAGCGTCAAGCACATCAACATGATCTGCAGGAATTGCTCGAATCTTGCGTGGGGCGAAGAGATTCGATGTGACAGCCACGATTGTCCTGTCTTTTACACACGTGTTAAAGAGAGATCGAAATTAGTTAGCCTCAATGATAGTGTGGGAACGGTGATTAGGGAATTGGAGGACTGGATCGAAAATGAAGACTAATTCGAGAAGGACGACACGATAGGTGAAATCAGTGCTGGGGGTAAGATTTCCGTAAGTGATGCCGAAGACAAGCGTATGTTTGATGAATTGGATTGGTAAATTAGGTAGATTCTCGATACCCGCTCATGCCGCACAAAACTAATTTGTTCTTCTTCAACGAACGAGGCCGTTATGGGTTTTCCAGAGCTAAAGTCAATCAACGAATGCATAGCATGCTTTGATCTTGCCTCCAGCAATTGTGACAACGTCCCATCCCGTAATCTTGGCTTTGCCACCCCGGGGTCCTGACCTCCATTGCACACGCGTAACCCATACGTCGCCGTCTTCGTCATATGGAAGGCATTCTACTTCGCCTATCCATTTTTTGTGTTAGCTTGATAAATCACCCTATGTAATTGGATTCGGAATCCTGCACGCACCTATCTGCTCCAAGACATCTTCTGGCGCTGATAGCTCAAATATTTTGTCCACCGTGTCACAGATCGCTTGCTGAGATTTGTGCACGCCCATCAGCGAGTCGACCAATAAGGGTTCAGAGGACGTCCAGATAGATGATAGAGTCGCAAGACGTTTCTCGATGGAACGTTCGTTGAAGATACCGCTCAGATTTTGAATTGTTATCTTTATAGCTTGATCACGGGTTGTCATGATGAATGAGGATTATGATATAAGTGTAGAGAAGGAGATTGGAAGAGAGAATCCATTATGAGTAATTATGCTGTCGTCAGCGATCATTTGGCCCCCAAATTTAATATACATGTAGGGTTATGTAACATTTAGAATTGCTTAATTGGAGCCATTAATTTCTTGTTTTGTTTCGAGTTCCTACATGGCTGCTCGCCACTTAGCCACACATTGCCTAACTGGGAAGTAGGCTGTGACCATTTTTTCTGAGTAATGTGGGCTTATGCATGACACACCATGACTATTTTCTGTTTCAGGAACTACATGTTCGAATGTTGACCTGCGCATGTTTTGCTGTGAGGATTGCTTGAACAATCCCAAAAACTTTCCTAAGAAATTTGTTCTAGCTTGTAGTATTCTACAGAAACGAGTGTTTTTCACAAGGAATGCCCATCCGTAGAACTCCCGATGATGCCGTCCCTGGGTATTCACGAATAAAAGAAAATAGGAGGAACCAAAGACAGGAGTTTGATCAGCCCAACTTCCACCGTCCACCCTTTTCCACGTCTACATTAGCATCCCCACCATCTCTGCCTCTGCCCCTGCCTCGCTCAAGCCCAGAGCCTCTCCCTCTTGCAAAATCACCCCTTGCGTGGCCATTATGTGTACTCCTTCTTCTACTGAACGTGCTCCCTCCAGAACTCCTATCACCGCCTGTGTAAAATTGACTACGGAACTGCAATTCGTATATGTCCTCATTTTCTCCTGCTAGTTCTTCGAGCCTTGCATTCTTACTTTCGGGCACCAGAAAGCTAGTCAGGCAACCGAGAAACATAAACAGTGCGAAGATTTGCATGACACCATGAATCCAAGGGGTTGGGTTGTCATGAGTCGCCCCGCGTTTGATCATGGGCGCGAAAAAAACCTGCGCTATCACAGCACCGAGTTTACCAAAGCCGGCAGAGAGACCGTGGCCCGTCGAGCGAACCCGGGTAGGGAATATTTCAGCAGGCGTTATGAACGTGGTTGCGTTAGGACCTGGATTGGGACGGATTAGCCTGAGCACAAACGTTTAGAGTGCAAGGACATCTTGGGCGCTCACCGAAGTTGAAGAAAAATTGAGCTAGAACGTAGAGAGCTAGCAGGTGGATCTTCGTGAGGCCTTCCCACGCAAAACCTAGCACACAGAAGATGATAGTGAGAATGGCAAAGCCGCCAATCTGAATTGGCTTTCGACCTAATCGATCGACCGTGAAGACCGTCATCCAGTATCCAGGGATTGCTCCAGCGCAGATCAAAACAATCTGCCCTGTCGCAGTGTTCTTCAAAAACTCATAGAGACTGTCTCTCTTATTGAACCCCATCGTGCTCAAAAGACTCGCACTCGAGAAGCCCAGTCCATAGAAGGCCAGATCTAAAAAGAACCATGAAAAGGCGGTTCCGAAGAGTTTGATGGCATTGTTTTTGCGAGAATAAAAACGGCAGATCTCGCCGAGAGTTGGGCGCGGAGTTTTGTACTTGGCCATATCCCGGCGAACATGTGCTTGCTCCACAGGGTTGACAGTATTGCCAGCTTTACCATACCTATAGCGATGTGTATCCACGGATGCTTTCTCCACGTCGTACAATACGTCGAATGTATATCGCGGGGTCTCGGGGATAGTGAGACGATAGTAGAGGGCGAACCAGCCAGGCACACCTCCGAACGCAATGATGATTCTCCACATCTTGTCAACAGCCGCTACACACTCGCCGGTGCAAGAAGCAACGTCAGGGACGGATGCAAGGTCGCTTTTGTATGCAGCAACGACGATGAGTGTCATGAGCGAAGCTGCCAATTGGCCAAGACCCTGCATAGCAAAAACCGCAGCGATGATGGCACCCCGATTCCTCGTGCTTGCGAACTCTGCGGTAATTACCGAGCTCAATGGGTAGTCGCCGCCTACTCCGATACCCATGACTACTCGATAGAAGATGAGGACGGCGACGATGGATACTGCATTTGACTCTCCACACAAAGCTTGCGCTAGGGTTGTTGAGATAATGATCATAAGTTCGACACCATACATCTTTTTACGTCCTAGGAGATCGGCAAGATAGCCAAATATGACTTGGCCGAATATTGCACCTGCAGACGTTGCCACTTTGATTGCAGTGTCGGCGTTGTGAGGCATAACACCCTTGTGGACATCATCTTGCCAATAAACCTGCTCGTATCAGTCTTCGTTCAGCTTGTGAAGGCTCATAGCATCTCATATTCTTATACAAATTGAGACACCTATTAGAGCCTAGATATTGTGCATCGGCGTAATTGTGGGTAACAAAGTAGGGAACTTACTATGCCAAGCATGATCACAGCCAGGTTGACAGCGAATAGCTAGCCGAGGTCAGCTTTCTCCAGCCTCGCCTTTAGAAGCCAACATACGGCATAGGCATCGGTGAAAAAACCAATTCCAGTGACAACTGCTAGCCGGACATGATACCATCCAAAAGGGGCCTTGTCGACTTCAGCAAGAGCCATGCGCCGTCGCTCATTGGGATCGGTAATGTGTGTCTACTTGTCTTAGCGGTGGCGCACGCAGAGGGCAATGCAACACTCACGTAAACGGTAGAGGCATCATGGTAAGCAGAATTACCAGCCTTCTGAGCCGGAGGCGAATTCATGGCGGTCCTCGATCGGTCCAGTCCTTGAATGCGGGACGCTCGTGTGGAGGTATTAGGGTCAGAAGGGATCAGCTCAGGACGCTGGGACAGTCAGACGAAATAGCCTTTTGGGTAGTACAGACGATGCATGCTTACACGAACGAGGCATAGATGATAGACGTGGCTATCTTGCTGATAATGATACCTTCTGCGCTTGACACGGCAGATATTCAAAATCGCAAGACTCGAAAAGCAAAGGTGCAGAGGGTCATGTCCGTGAATATCAATAGCGGATTAGTTAGCAGCGGAATAAACAGTCGATTGAGTCTGGGCAAGGCGGAGCTGCAAATACGTGTGTGCGTCTACGAGGGGTGTGAGCACGAGCTTCGCTGAGGACCCTCATTGGTCCACGGCAGTATAGCATATGGTCACTGCCGAGTCCTGGGCATGACAGATTCGAGGGAAAAAACAAAAACGCCATCAGCCCATACATAACGGACAACCTCGAGCCTGCTCTCGCGTGATGCTTCGGAGTGCAGCAGAGTGGGGTGGATGCGATCCTTGGCATTGGATCGTGGGTCCTTTCACCAGCGTCCAGGACGGCGGGACAGCACGGACTTTGAACAGCATGACGGTGCGGCACAGGACAGATGGCCCCAGGGCCAAAAGCACTGGGGCGGCGACGAACAAGAGTGAGAGCGCGTAGTAGCACATGTCCAATCATTGACACGTGGGGGCTGCCGCTCCTATATATCCACGCAATGCACTACAGGACATCTCCGCTTGATACGAGCTTGCGACCGTAAGAAGCAAAGTTGCGTCGTAATGGTGATTGCACGTCTGGAATTAGTATTAATCGGAAATGGTCTTTGCTCGATAAGCACCCTGTGTCCGATACTTTGATTACGAAAGTCTGGACGGAAGACCGTTCGCCCTCTTCGCTCTTGGGAATCACGTATGCATTAAACACATTGTCTCATTCTCACTGACACCTATCTCTCTCCTCTTGGGTATGCTCAACTACGTCTGATCACAGCCATCAAGCGATTCACGAGCTTCAAGAAATTCGAGGACATGTGAGTGAAGATGGATCCTGTGAGAATGGAATAGGTGGCGGAATTATTGTGTCGACTTGCGACATGCCGATGGGGCAATAATACTAATCGGTTGTGGCCAGTTGAGCATCATGGTAGCTGTGAGGAGCCAGGCAGCGGAGGTCTGTCACGAAAATATGAAAGTGGCAGACTGTGGCGTGTCGCAAGTGAAATAAAAGAGTCGAATCTAACATTTACCCCCCCAGAACCTTTAATGCCCTTGTAGAGAATGTTTAATAGAATAAAAAAGGGTAATAATAAAGGCATAAAGGTGTTCTCATGGTAGAACCCGATATTTCCTGTCTTGCTTTTTTTTCTTTCGCGAGGTGCTTTTTTTGCTTGTATTTTGTTTGTGCGGGAGGTGTTCGTAGCGCCAAGACCAGTTCCTTCCCGAAGGGGGCTAGCTTCTTCCACACAGCATCGCAACCGAATATTCAAATCTATCCACTCTCGAACATCGCGACTATACCACGATACTAACCCACAGCGTCAACAGGTACGTTATTCCCCGTCTTTCCCAACTTCTTGTTCCGTAACTAACAGAATTTGTAGCACCTAAATCACAATGAGTACGCCGCCCGACAAGGCCAATGTGACATCGAAACCATCGGACTGACAGCGACACAGCGAAGGGTACCTCCAGCTTTGGCAAGCGCCACAACAAGACGCACACGCTCTGCCGTCGTTGCGGTATGTGAACGCCCGCGCCGAAGTACTGAAGCATATTCAAGGAATCGGAGCATTGGACAATAGTGATGAACCATAGTGCTAACAGGCTGTTGCAGGTCGTCGCTCCCTCCACATTCAGAAGCACACTTGCTCCTCGTGCGGATACCCGGCTGCTAAGACTCGCAAGTGTATGTCCTCGTCTATGTTGTTAGTCTGAGGAAGGAAATGGCTATGCTGACAAGTTGCAGACAACTGGGGCGAGAAGGCCAAGCGAAGGAAGACCACCGGTACCGGTCGCATGCGATACCTGAAGACTGTCCCGCGCCGCTTCTCCAACGGTTTCCGAACTGGAGCACCAGCTGGTGCCAAGGGACCCTCGACTTCGTAAGCGACGTGATGATGGTCTGGAGATGTAAGGCGTGAGGTCAGAAGGGTGGGAGCAAGAAGGGAAAGCGGGTTTTCTCAACTAGCAAATAACCGGATTTTGCTCAGGGCGTTTTTCAGCATCCCTCTCCCGGTGGTTTCCCATTCTCGACAGAAAGCGGTGGGAATGGAACATGCCTCCTGGGGCTTCTGTGGCATAAATAAGGAAAATTTCATCATGGTCTGTCACGAATGAGACTACGGATTCAAATATGCTGCTCTTCACGTACTGCCCAAGATGCCTTAGGTGGGGCGTCCATGCTTGATCAACTGTTATGACAGCATGCCCTCTATTCGTTCTGGACTAAGAAAGGCTGTATCCAAAGACTGTGACTATAATGATCCTGTGTGATTTCGCCGACTGAAAGTATTCGAGAAGATCGGGGTCATCCGAGAGCTCTTATGGACGTCTAACCTGCCATCTGTTTACAAAACAGCCAATTCCAGAATTCTGTAAAGCTCCGGTGAATGGGAGACGTCATTGGCATTTCGGTCGAGGTCCTGTAACATGGAAACGCCTGATTAGACCGGACCTTGATCTGAATTGAAATGGAGCCGATAACTGTTGTCCTAATGATTCACAGAATATGGATGTTGATTAGATATAAACTATCTTCGATATAGAGAGCGGTTTTCTCTTATTCATACCCTATATTACCTCCGTATTTTAAATTAATTCAATGAAAAGCTGACAATTCGAAGCAAGTAGTTTGCCTAATACATCTATTCTATTTATCGTTCTTTTGGATTTTTATAACAGGTGAAGCACTCTTATCTTAAGACTCTTTTCCCTGTGTGTAGGGCGAAAGTGCACGTTGAGTGTATGAATTCAAAACAAAAATAAAAGTAAAAACAACGGAATAGCCGAATTTCTATTTGGATAGGAAGATAGTAGGCTAGTCTTTATATGTATCAGGACTACCGTCCAACCTAGTGCCCCGAGGCTGGTCTTGATGCGTTGCAGGAGCTGCCCCGGGAGCAGCTTCTGCAGCGCGTCAAGACCAGCGCCGGGACACCAGGTTGGACGAACTGCCCGAAGCTATTGTAGCTGGCTTCGACAGTGGCCCCGACAACAGGCAAAGTGCCAGCTCCAGTGTCCCAGGGCTAGTCTTGACGCGTTGCAGAAGCTGCCCCGGGAGCAGCTTCTGCAGCGCGTCAAGACTAGCGCCGGGACACCAAGTTCGACGAACTGCTCGAAGCTATTGTAGCTGGCTTCGACAGTGGCCCCAACAACAGGCAAAGTGCCAGCGCCGGGACACCAGGTTCGATGAATTGCTCGAAGCTGTCATAACCAAGGAACTCGATTGCCAGTGAACCAACCCATGGTATCATAAACTCTCAACGAGAACCGTGACTCCACCACCAAGATGCCAAAAGACGGACAAAAGTCTAGCAGCACAGATGTTTCAGTTAGTAGTAACCCACCGTAGTCTTCAGCCTTCAATCTTCAACATCTCTTTCAGTGCTTTTTCAGAAGCCCCTAGCCACCGTCCCCTCTCCTCAAGTTCGTCTCCGAGGCCGCCGCCCTCTTCTCTCCGCCTTCGAGCCTCTTTAGCTGCAGCAACTGTGCCTTGCTTCTGCGTTTCCAGAGGCTTCAGCTCTCGCTCTAACTTCTCTAGCTCACGTGCACGATTGGGCAATGCGGCCTGTAGTGTTGCAAGCTGCGCATTCAGCGCCGCAAGATCTGACTCGCGCTCCTGAAGCAGGCGCAACGTGTCCGGCAACGGAAGCGCAAGTTCTGGGTTATTCGACGGCGGCGTCTGCTCTTGCTTCAGCTTCTCGATGCTCGCTTCCAGTCCTCTGATC